>Ga0137404_10000117_pt1 | contig 47414 bp, 30 predicted proteins | sample CZOMad2_1_16fung_FD_108285 | JGI IMG/M metagenome (GOLD analysis project Ga0137404, IMG submission 108285) | Vadose zone soil fungal communities from Angelo Coast Range Reserve, California, USA - CZOMad2_1_16fungal (Illumina Assembly) | ecosystem: Environmental > Terrestrial > Soil > Vadose... | reverse complement strand
GTGCAACAGTCCTTTGTTAAATTCGCCTTGATAAACGAGCTCTTCGCCGCTGGAAAATGGAAGCGCGGTGCGCTGCGCCTGCTGACCTGGAACTGTATTGAAAGCCAGGGCCAGAAGGAGCGCCGCGACGAAGGTGCGAGTAAGCCAGGCCATTCTCAAGCCAGATTTGGCGCAGCGTTTCTCAAGTGACTCTTGGAGAGTCCCTCTTCGCGTACCTTCGTGTGACTTCGTGGATCGATTCTCTGCCCGCGGAAAACGATCCACGAAGTCACACGAAGAGACACGAAACACAGAACCCATCTCCATTAGTCTTCTCGCATTCATTAACAAGCTTCCGGTTTTAGAACTTACTTAAGACGAAAGCCTTCAACGCCAGCAACGCCCAGGCGATGAACAGTCCCATGGCAGCCTGGTACTCGCGATAGCGCTTGTACAATGAAGCGTCGAAGCTGGCTATGTCCTGGGTTCCTTCGCGGTAAGGGGAAAGCCGCGGTAAGAACAACGGCACTGCTTTCAAGTATCTTTGGTAGCTCTCGCCGAACAGTTTCGCGAGAGTCGCCGATTCGACGCGCATCACGGGAACATAGATGCCCAGGAACAAGGCGGCGAAAAGAATTCCCAAAACGAATCTTCCGGAAGCGACCGTGAATCCGACTCCCATCACAAAGCTGCCGAGGTAGAGCGGATTGCGCGTGTACGCATAGGGACCAGTGATAGCCAGAGCATCGTTCTTTCTGAGATGGCCTGTCGCCCACGCACGCAAAGCGAGTCCGGGCAAAGCGATCGCGCCGCCAATAGCGAGCGTTAGCGGCCGCGGCCGGCTCAGCAAAAAGAAAATTGCCGCGCAAACGAATCCGAGCGGCACGCGCCAGCGCTGCACCCATGTGCCAGGTTTAGCCAATCGTCACCAATTCCACCGGCCCGATTCGACCCGCGCGAGTCAGACGATCCGTCACGGCGTGCAGCACTCGCTCGACATCGATGTCCATGCAGATCCATTTAGAGCACGCGCGCCGGTGACAATCGACTCGGCAGTCGATGTCCGTCCGCTCAATACAGATGTCGTCAGGGTAAGGGCTGCCGTTGCGCCACCATTCAGTCGGACCAAACAACCCGACCACCGGGGTGCGCGCCGCGACAGCCAGATGAGTCGGACCTGTGTCCCCGCCTATATAGACCTGGGCGCCCTTTGCTAGCGCGAAGAAACCCTTGAGCGACAGACAGACAGCCCGAGCCTTGCCGGACGCCGAGGCTGACAGTACCAATTCCGCCAGTCCCGCTTCTCCAGGGCCGTAGGTGACGAGCGAACGTAGTTGAAAACGATTCCACAGTTGGTCAGCCAGGGCGCCAAACTTGTCGGTGCTCCAGAGCTTTGTCGGCCACCCGCCGCCGGGATTCAGAATCACGTAACGATTGTCGCCAGCCGCTTCCTCGGCCTCGAGCTCGTGCGCCCGATTGATTGCGATCGGAAACTCGAAATCCGCCGGTCCATCGGGCACAGAAATGTTCATGGCCTCCCTGACCAAGGTCAGATTCTTTCTGATTACGTGTAAACCCGAAGGTATCGCGACTGTTTGGTGAACCAGGAAACGACTGGCGGGCTCGCGCAAAGCGTCGCGGGCAAACCCATAGACGCGTTGCGCTCGTGACAGGCGTGCTGCCAATGACGATTTTAATAATCCCTGGAAATCTAAGGCGAGATCGAAGGCGGAGGCGCGCAGCAGACGTAACTGCTGGCGCGGTGCCCGCAGCGTCTCCCCAGACATCAGCCCGCGCCTCAGCGCCTTCGTGTCGACTTCGATGAGGCGATCCAGAATCGGGTTGTCCTTCAAAATTTCGGATGATCGACGCTCGACCACCCAGGAGATTTCTGAGTCGGGCAAGGCCCGGCGGATCGCGGCGAGGGCCGGCAGAGTGTGGACTATGTCTCCGATGCTGCCGAGTTTGACGATCAGAATGCGCATGAAATCAGTGGGCAGTGAGCGGTGAGCAGTTTGGAGTACCGCCTTCAGGCGGAACTTCCCTTAAACGTAAAGTATGCCGCCTGAAGGCGGCACTCCAAACTATTCCTTACGGCCAAGTCTTTCAATCATTTCTGACGAGGAGTGATCTTTCGGGTCGCCCACGATCGCCACTCGTCCGCCAAAGGATCGTACCACATCGCGCTCAGGAACCGAGTCTTCGGTGTAATCAGTGCCTTTGGCATGAATGTCCGGTTTCACGGCCAGCAATAGTTCGGTCACGGTGGGTTCGTCGAAAATCGTAACCAAGTCGACTGCCTCGATTGATGAAATGATCTCAGCCCTTTGGTCTTGTGGAATTAACGGGCGGCCCTCGCCCTTCAGACGCCGAGTCTGCGCGTCAGAATTGATGCCGACTATCAACAGATCCCCCAGCGTTTTGGCCGACTCCAGATAGCGGACGTGGCCGACATGCAGAACGTCAAAGCAGCCGTTGGCAAAGACTATTCGCTTGCCATTGGTCCTTTCCGTCTCGGCTATTTTGATTAGTTCGCTGCGGTCAACGATTCGCTCCTCGTGCTTCATTCTCATTCGCTTTCTACCTGAGCAATTGCCGCAAACAGTTCATCTGAACTGACTGTTGCCGTGCCGCGCTTCATCACCACCAGCCCACCCGCGAAATTTGCCAGACGCGCCGCGTCGGCAAACGACGCTCCGGACGCCAGCGCCAGCGCGTAAGTGGCGATCACGGTATCGCCGGCGCCGGTACCATCCACGGGCTGGCTGGAACCGGCCGCGTCGATATGTAGCGGAGCAGCGTTGCCTTCAATCAGCGTCATGCCGTGACCGCCGCGGGTCACCAGCAGGGCCTTGTAACCGAGTCGTTCCCGCAATTGTTCGGCGGCTGATTCCAAAGCAGCTTGATCGGTGTGCTTGATGCCCAGGAGCTGTTCAACTTCATCCTCGTTTGGCGTCGCCGAAGTGAAATTAGAAAACTCTGAAAGGCGAAACCGCGAATCGACTAACACCGGGATCCTCTGTCCGGCTGCTTCACGCACCAGTTGAGCCATCTTTGGATCTGCAACGCCATAGTTGTAATCGGAAATGATAACCGCACCGGCGCCGGCCACTGTCTTGTTAATGTTAGTGCGCACCATTTCCAGAAGTTCCGCGCTCAACGCGTCGCCGCTGTCATAGTCGATCCGAATGACCTGTTGACGCGTTGAGTGAATCTGGCCAGCCAGCACGCGTACCTTGGTTGTCGTTTGCCGCCCATCTTCCAGCAACACTCCGTCGCAGTTGACGCCCGCGTCGCGAAGTTTGACGGAAAGAATCTGGCCGGCTTTGTCCTTACCGAGCACGGAGATCAGCGCGACGTTCGCGCCGAGGGCTGCGAGATTAGCCGCACAGTTGCCCGCGCCACCCGGCGTGGTTTCCGTGTGCTCGTGCCGCAGAATAAATACCGGAGCTTCGCGCGACACGCGACTGATTTCGCCATAGATGAACTGGTCGGCAATAGTGTCCCCGATTACGACGACCGGTTTTTCGGAAAAGCTTTCGACGATCTGTGCCAGCCGGTTCATGCGGTCACCTCTGCTCGTCTCTGCGATATCAGAAAGGACGCGCGCTCGAAAACATCTGCGGGTGAGATGGCGGTCATGCAGCGATGATCGATCGGGCAATCACGCAGCATGCACGGCGCGCAATCCGGTGCGCGGCGTATGATTTCGGCGTTGGCCGACAGGGGATAGGTGGTCAGCGGATTCGTTGGACCAAAGATTACCAGCGTCGGTGTGCCCAACGCGGCGCCAATATGAGCAGGCCCGGTATCATTCGTAATCAAAATATCCGCGATGCTGATGATAGCTACTGCCTCCGCCACCGTTGTCTTTCCAGTCAATAGTATCGGTTGATGTTGCGTGTGTCTGCAAAGTTCTTGCGAGACATCCGATTCAACCGGCGAACCGATCAGGGCCACGTCCGTGCCCGACTCAGCCAATCGATCGGCGAGTTCTGCATAGCGCTCCGCCGGCCAACGCTTCGCCCGGCCATTGATCGAGCCGGGGCACAGTATTGCCAACGGCGAATGCGCGCGCGCGCCTTGTTCATGCAGAAACCGAAATGCTTTCTGGCGGCGATCTTCTGAGACGTGAAGATCTAAATGCGGTTCGGTTGTCTCGGTTCGAGAACTTCCAGATAGGAGCCGCGCTAATTCCTCCACCAGATTCAGATAGTAAAAGCTCTCGTGTCTTTTGTCCTTCCAAGCGGGCAAGGGAAGGGGATGCGTCAACAAGAGCCCGCGCCGATCGGTGTCATAGCCGATTCGTGCCGCCGTGCCAGATAGAAATGCTATGGCCGCGGCCTCAAACGCATTTTGAAACAGGAGAGCGAGATCGAATTTCCCGAGCCGCCACTTGCGCGACTGGTTCCAGGTGGAAGCCAGACCCGTGCGCTCATAAACCAAAACCTCGTCGACAAAGTCTGCATCGATAAAGATGTCGGCCGCACCTGGGCGGGCAACCAGGGTGATGTGCGCTTGCGGCAATACCCATCGCAGTTCGCGCAAAGCGGGCACAGCAATTACCGCATCGCCGACCCAGTTGGGGGCGCGAACGACGACGCGTTGGAGCTGGCTCGGTTGTAACTGTTCAGTCTTCAATGGGTGGCGATCGGATCTTAAAGCGCCGTTAGGCGTGCAATGTTTATAGTTCTCCTGCGCAAAATGATCTTCCAAGCTCCTTTAGGAGCGAAATGCAAATATTACGCTCCTAAAGGAGCTGAAATCCTAATTCCACCGAACGGTGCTATAAACATTGGGCTCCTTTAGAGCCATCGACAAAATAGTTTCGCAGTGACTTAACCATCAAATCAGACTCTTGAGTCCTTCTTCGATCCCAATCTGTGGATACCAACCTAACTCTTCGCGGACGTGTGTTAAATTCGTGATGTAATTCAAAGGCACGGGCGCCGGCACAGAAACGTTTTCATCCAACACGGGATTGCACTGAATGATCTCAGCCACTTTATCGACCATCTCGCGCAGCGACAAAGCGTTCTCGTGGCCACCGCCGAGATTATATAGCCCGCTGGTCACCGCAGAATCGATGAAAGCGCGACAGGCCCGCGAGAAATCATCCACGTGCAGAATGTCGCGCACCGGCTTGCCTTCGAGGGGCAGGCGCAGCGGCCAGCCCCGCTTAACTCCTTCGACATAGTGCGTCACAAAACCATTTTCATTTCCTTCTGAAGGTCGCGCGTACACGGTCGAGAGACGAAAGATGCACGACCGGAAGTTTCTCTGCGCGGCATAGTACTCAACATATCTCTCAGCGATCAGCTTGGACCATTCCAGCGCCGACTGGTTCTGATATTCAGTGCTGCACGTCTCCGGGACCTCGTTGAAATCGTCGGCGTGCGATCCATAAACATCTTTCGTGGAGGCGAAGATGAACACAGAGTTTGGCTGCATCTCTCGCAGCAGGTTCACCGTGCCCTCAACATTTGTGCGCCAGCAATTCTCAGCATCGGTGGGATCCTTGCTCAGATGCGCCGCGAGGTGAATTACTACTTCATAAGCTCCGATCCGCCCGGCGTCGAAGGGGCTGAGCACGTCAAGACGTGAGCGACGCGAAAAATCTTCGGCGTCGAAGAAACGGCGCACGTGCGTGCCGAGGTAACCACTGCCGCCGGTGACTAAGACTCTCAAAGCATGTAGCGCAAGTTGTTAACTTGGTGCTCTAACTAATCATTCGTTTGAAAAAACGACGCAAGTTAACAACTTGCGCTACTTAACGCCGCGCGCCAAATGATTGAGTTTGGTCAAAGACTCAGCCCGACCAATGGCGATCAGGATATCGCCGTTTTCAATCGTCGCGTTACCAGCGGGATTGAAAACGATCTGACCGTCCTGGCGCCGAATGCTGACGATCACTACGTCGAGTTCGGAACGGATCGAAGTGGAGCGCAGTTCTTGTCCGACCAGTGATGACGAGGCGTCAACCTCGACCTGCTCAAATCCCAGGCCCAGCTCGCTGGCGGTAATTGAGTCCATGAACTCGCTGACCGCGGGCTTTGTCAGGGCCACTGCCATCCTGTGCCCGCCAGTGATCGTCGGCGCCACCACGTGATTCGCACCGGCGCGTAAAAGCTTTGCCTCCGCCTGCTCCTCGGCGGCGCGGGCGACAATTCTCAAGTTCGGATTCAGGTCGCGCGCCGTCAGCACCACATAAACGTTGTCAGCGTCGTTGGGAAGACAAGCGGCCAGTCCGCGTGCATGCTCAACCCCAACATCCCGCAAACTATCTTCCAGCGTCGCATCACCGACCAGCACGTTGACGTCGCGCTGGCTGAACTCAGCAGCGCGTTGCTGATCGTTTTCGATAACCACAAACGATTCGTTCGCCGCCAGCAAATCGCGAATCAGGTGGGAACCGACTCGGCCCGAGCCACAAATGATGTAATGATCTTTCAGCTTGCTCATTTTTTTAGAGAGCCTTCGCTGGCCAAAAGTCGAAATCAATTCCGACTGCACCACCGATTGAACTATGGTCGAGATAGCCAACGCAACCCCGCCCGCCCCAATCAACATGACCAGCACCGCAAATAAGCGGCCGCGGCCGCTGTGCGGAGGAAGATCGCCATAGCCCACCGTCGTTAGCGTCTGCACCGTTACATAAAGGCTGTCCGCCAGCGACCAGCCTTCGACGAAATGAAAACCTATGGTGCCGAACAGAATCGCCGCCGCCAGGGCCATGAGGGCATAGCGGATTTTGAAGCCTCTGGAACGCGTTCGGGCGGCAAAGGGCATGGGTGCTTACGGTTCGGAACCGCTCGCGGTAGCGACCGGGCCGACTGACAGTCAATCAGCCGTAGTGTGCATCAGCGGTCTGTTTGGGGCGCCTTCCGGATCGCACCAACCCACTCGCTACCGCGAGCGGTTCTGTACCGCGATCACTTTCTCTTCCAGCGCACTCCGTCTTTGGTGTCTTCCAGAATGATGCCGCGTTCGGCGAGTTGATCGCGAATCTCGTCACCCCGATCGAACTCGCGGCGGTGACGCGCTTCCTGGCGCTCATCAATCAGCTTCTGAATTTCCACATCGAGAATTTGCGGCTGTGGATCGCCAAAGACATTCAGCACGCTATCGAAGCGCTCGAGAGCGGCGATGACTTCGCGCTTATTTTCCTCGCGCAGGCTTCGTCGCGCCAGCATGGTATTCACTTCACGCGTAAGATCGTGGATGGCCGCCAGCGCGACCGACGTATTCAGGTCGTCGTCCATTCCCGCTTCGAATTCTGCCAGTGCGCGTCCGGTCGCTGCGGCCAAAGCATCATCGCGTCCAGGTTCAGTCTTCGCTTCGTCCAGACGCGCGCGAAAGTCCCGCAGGCTGCCCACGGTTTTCTCGGCGCCGCGCAACGCGTCGAAAGTAAAGTTGAGCTGTTTGCGACAGGGAACGCTCAGCAGGAAATAGCGAATCGCCGCGGCTGAAAAGCCCTGCTTGGCAAGATCGCGGAACGTGTAGTAGTTGCCTTTCGACTTTGACATCGTCTCGCCTTCGACCTTCAGATGTTCAAAGTGCAGCCAGTAGCGCACGAATTGCTTGCCGGTGGCGCCTTCGCTTTGGGCGATTTCGTTTTCGTGATGCGGGAAAACCAGGTCGATGCCGCCAAGATGAAGGTCAAAGGTTTCGCCCAGATATTTCATCGACATCGCTGAGCATTCGATATGCCAGCCGGGCCGCCCGCGACCTACGCTGGCATCCCAGGCGGTTTCTGCATCGTTGTTTGGAGCTTTCCAAAGCGCGAAGTCGCGCGCGTCTTCCTTCTCATACTTGTCTGTGTCGACGCGCTCGCTGCCTCCGTCGATGTTGCCGGCAAAGTTAATCTTCGACAGCTTGCCGTACTCAGGAAACGACTTGATCCGGTAATAGATCGAACCGTCTGATTGATAAGCGTGGCCGTGCTCTGACAGTTTTTCGATCAGTGAAACCATTTCGGGAATGTGCTGCGTGGCGCGCGGAGCAACCTCTGGCCGTTCACAGCCGAGCGCATCAAAGTCTTCCCAGAAGGCCTCGATGTACTTTGCCGTGTAGTCATCGATCGTCTTCCCGTTCTCCTGCGCCTTGGCGATGATGCGGTCATCGACGTCGGTGAGATTCATTACTTGCGTCACGCGCAAGCCCTTGAACTTTAGATAACGGCGAATAACATCTGCAGCGATCGCCGAGCGGAAGTTTCCTATATGGCCATAGTCCCAGACCGTTGGGCCGCAGTAGTAGAACCTGGCTTCGCCGTCGACCATGGGGCGAAACTCTTCCAGCTTTCCAGAGAGTGTGTTGTGGATGCGGAGCATTGGAAGCGAGTCTAAGAAAGGAGTGAGGACGAGTCAAACTGCGCGTCCCCGGGGCAGTGGACTGATCGTGAGGGAGGGCGAGTTAGCCTGGTGCTGGTAAAGTTTTCACCGCCCCTTTACACATGTTCCCAATCCGACGATAATTTCACCAAACGGGAGAGGTCTCATGATGAATATATCAGCGATCTCCGCGCAGCTCGAAGAGTACGAAGACAAGTGGATTGCGATCGACGAATCTGCAGAAAAGATCGTGGGCGTCGGCGATGATGCGTTTGAAGCAACCGAGGATGCCGAACGCAATGGCTATAAAGATACAATCCTATTCAAAGTACCATCGTTCGATACTGCCCTTATCCCACGGGCATGAAATTTCGCTACACCGAAATTCAGAACCATCAAGATCGTCAGAGACCCTTTCGAAGACCTTATCTCATCGTCCGTCTAATCAGTGGTGGCAGACAAAAGGATGTGATCTCGTTAGTTGATTCCGGCGCTGACGTTTGCTTGTTCCATTCTGATATCGCCCGCATGCTCGGCATCGAGATTGAGGCGGCGCCGAAGTTGGCCTTTCAGGGCGTATCCGGCGCAAGAGAAGCGGCTTATCTCCATCGCGTCGACCTCGTTGTGAGAGGATTGAATGTCATAACGCTCGACGTTGCTTTTACTAATTCGATGGCTGCAGGAACGGGTTTGCTTGGTCAGCGTGGCTTCTTCGAGTAGTTTCGCATCAACTTCGATTTGAGTGAGAAGTTCTTCGAAATCGGACGCGCGGGCGACTAATAGAGAGTACAGCATGAGAAATTGTGGTCCGGAGGCTTAGCGAAATGGCGAAAGAAACTTATCAAGTCATCTCAAAGAACCCCGGTTAAAGGAATTCTTCTCTCACAGTGTAGCTCTCTGGTACGACGATCATTCGTTTCCCCTGAAATGCTCAAAGCCCCCGGGCCGTAGATCCCAAAGCCGATTCTTCTCCGCAATGCGAATCGTGCCTGCCTGATCCGTGACTTCGCCAATCCGAGCAACAGCTACGCCATCCACTCGCTTCGGCAGACGCGCGACATCATCGGGTTTGACGGTGAATAACAACTCGAAATCTTCGCCGCCATGAAGGGCCAGCATCAGTGGATCAAGCGCGCGGCGGCCGCAGAGCGTGCTTACATCTTGATCGATTGGCAAAGACGAAGAATCAATCAACGCGCCTACGTTGCTCTCTTCACACAGGTGAGCAATGTCGGAAGACAAGCCGTCGCTGATATCGATCATGGCGGTGGCAAGTCGCTCCTCGCCTAAGACGATCCCCCAGCCGACTCGTGGCTGCGGGCGCATCTGGCGTAGCAGCAAAGCCTCGATCGCTTTCAGCTCAGCGTTGTCGACTGCCGTGGTTACGCCTTCCATGATGATCGGGCTACCGCCGCGAGGCGATCCGGTCGCTACCGCTCGCGGTTCTGACCCCTCCCTGACGGTCGGGCTAGTGCCCCGCTGCGATGCGCGGGGAAGGGAAGTTAGGCCGGTTTCGCCCAGCCGCGCGCCCATCTCGATCAACTTCAATCCCGCTGCGGCGCCGCCCAGAGTTCCGGTGACGTAGATTTGATCACCGATGCGAGCGCCGGAACGTAAGACAGGCGAGCCCGACGCGACTTCGCCCAGCACGATCGAATCGATCACGATCCCCACCTTAGCTTCCGAAACGTCTCCGCCCGATAGCGTCACTCCATAATGATCCGCCAACTCGAAATATCCGGCGAAGAATTCTTCTTTGAAATTGCCCTGCCAGATATCGGTCGGCACGCCGAACGACAGCAGAGACCAGAAAGGTCTTGCACCCATCGCGGCGATGTCGGAAAGCGAAACTGCGAGTGCTTTATGACCGAGCATCCGGGCGGGCGCGGCCTCGCGGTAAAAATCGACCCCTTCGATCAGCAGGTCAGTCGTGATGATTAGATCGCGATTAGCTGTCTGATTCACGACCGCAGCGTCGTCACCGATTCCGGCGGCCACGCGAGTCGAATGCTTGCGCGATCGAGTTTGTTCACGAAGGCGCCGAATGAAGTCGAACTCGTTCATGAAGGATAGCCACAGAGGCACGGAGGCGCGGAGAAAGAAAGCGATAAATCAAAATTTGGATCTCGAACTCGACATTGCAGGTCGTCTTTGGTCGACCTCTGTGACTCCGCGCCTCTGTGGCAATTGTCAAAGATTGCGGCGCATTGATTCAAGGCCGGCATTGATCGTTTCCAGCGAAGTGGAAAAAGAAAAGCGCACATGGCCCTGGCCCTGGGGACCGAACACCACTCCGGGCACCGTAGCCACCTGCGCCCGGCTCAGCAGGAGTTCCGCGGCCTCGCGACTGTCGCGGCTGATGCTGCTGACATCCGGGAAAGCATAGAAGGCGCCGGCCGGTAAGGCGCAAGCCAGACCGAGTTCGTTAAGACCCGCTAAAAGCAAATCGCGCCGCTCACGATAAGCGACGCGCGATGTCTCCAGAAAATCTGACGGAGTGGTAAACGCCGCCAGCGCGGCCCATTGCGTCGGCGTCGAAACGCCGTTCGACGAATAAAGCACCGACTTGGCCAGTCCGGTCATCCATGGTTCGGCGGCGACCGCATAACCAATGCGCCAGCCGGTCATCGCGAATGATTTCGACAACGTGAAAGAAGTGATCGTGCGTTCGAACATGCTCGGCAACGAAGCGATGGAAACGTGCTCGTCATCGTAGACAATATCTTCATAGGCTTCGTCAGCCACTACGACCAAATCACGTTCGAGTGCGAACCGGGCAACTTCTTCAGTCTCGCTCCTGGTGAAGACAACACCCGAAGGGTTGGTCGGCGTGTTGAAGTAGAGGACGCGAGTTTTCTCTGTGGCATAGCGCGCGAGAGCTTCGCTCACGCCGTTTGCGCGAGCTTCATCGGTTGGCACCAGCACGAGCCGCCCCTGGCAGTGAGCCACCAGATCCTTAATCGGCGTCCAGTAGGGAGAAAAGATCAGCACGTCGTCGCCGGGATTCACCACTGATTGAAAGGCGCCGAACAAACCTTGCATGCCGCCGTTGACTACCATGACGTTCTCTTCACCGGCGGGAATGGAATTTCTATCGCGCAGCTTGTCGGCGATCGCGCGACGCAGTTCTGATATGCCTGACGACGGCGCATAGCGTGTCTTGTTCAATGCTAAAGCCGAGCTGACGGCTTCCTTGATGTAATCGGGAGTGGCGCGATAGGGCTCGCCTCCCTCAAATTGAAAGACCGTCGCGCCACGAGCCCGCAACTCCATCACGCGATTCCGAATTTGGACAATGTCGGAAAAGCCTACCTCGTCAAAACGTGTCGCAAGCCGAAAACCGTTTACAGATGCTGGCACTTTTGGTGTGAACCTCCGGGACGGACGCGGGTTATTGCTGGATAACGCGCGATTATAGCTTGGGGATGTGGTTGCGTCTATCGGGGAAGGGACCGAGGGAGTTCCTGTGATTGTTTTGCTTCGTTCGATGAAGATTCATCGCGATAACGGCGTTGGTACCTGGAGCGACAGCGAACGGATCCCGACACCTCACAGACCGAATGGCGAAGAGGCGACCCGGTCGCTATCGCTCCCGGTACTGACCTCCCTCCGCGCCGGCCCCGGCAAGCCGGGACACTCAAGGGCGGAGTCGCTCACTCGAGATCTTCACCTCAGATTTCACGTTTAATGCCTCTGCTTAAGTCCCACCGCCTAAATGTAAGTGTTGACACTGAAATCTCCGCACAGTAACATTCGACCCAGTTCGCGTTGCCGCTAAAAAGTCGGCCCGGCGACGCCAGGGAGCCTGCTTATCTTTTCGATTCGACGAACATGAGCGCATCAGCCGCAGCAATCCCGGAAAAGCTGTTCTTCAAGATCGGCGAAGTGTGTGATATCGCCGGCGTGCAAGCTCACGTCCTGCGGTATTGGGAAACGGAGTTTCCCATGCTGCAGCCGCAAAAGAACCGAGCCGGCCAACGCACCTATCGCCGCCGTGACGTCGAGATGGCCCTGCGGATCAAAGAGTTACTTTACGACGAGCAGTACACGATCGCCGGAGCCAAGAAAAAGCTGGCCGGCGAAATTCGTGGGCCCAGTCGTGATAGCGGACAACTCGCGCCAGCGAAAACTCCCGGACGCAGTTTGCAGCCACCGCCTTCGCTGGCCGCGCGATTTGCCCAACCGGTCAGCCCGGCTCCGGCGCCTGCCCCAACCGACGAACAACGCCCTGCACTTCTTCAGATCGCCAAACAGCTGCAAGAGATACTCGACCTGCTGGATGAAGGCGACGCCGCGATCGCGCCAAACCAGAAACGGCGGAAATGATCAGCCTGCGCGCGCTTTGACATCGGATGTTTTCCGTTCATACTGAAACTGTTTTGACGGGACGTGGCGCAGCCTGGTAGCGCGCACCCTTGGGGTGGGTGAGGCCCCGAGTTCGAATCTCGGCGTCCCGACCAATTCTATCAAGCATTTACGGCTGCTAGTTTTGGCAGCCGTTCTTGCGTTGTGGCAAATTTGTGGCAGACGCCGTCCCGTAGCACGCGTACGGCTTCCACCGCAGCTCGTTTAGCTCGGTCAGTGGCGTGTGTGTAACGGCGCGTGGTCTTTGGATCGGAGTGACCCATTAGCTCGGCGATAGTTGCCTCACTGCAACCCGCTTCTGCGAGCCTCGTGCCGAACGTGTGACGCAAATCATGCCAGTGCAGATCACGAATTCCCGCTAACCGACAGGCCGTTCCGAACGCTTTCTTGAGATCGGCGTAAGGCTTGTTTGTTTTCGGATTCATGAACACGTAATCGGAGCGATTAGTGTGGGACCGAAGCTGAAGCAGCGTATCTCTAACGTCCGCGTTCATCGGCACACCGTAATCTTTCCCCGTTTTTGAATTTGGCACATAGATCACATTACGCTGGAAATCAACCTTCTCCCAGCGCAGATTCAATTGATCGCCTCGTCTCATTCTCGTGCCGATGGGCAAGGTTACCAGCGGTAGTAAATGCGCGCGCCGACCATTGAGGAGTGCGAAGAGCTGCGGCTCCTCTTCATCCAGCAAGTAGCGGACGCGGTTATTATTCTCTGGCAACCATGAAATTTCTCGGCACGGATTGCTATACGTGACGCCATATTTGATCGCGAGTGAGAAGATCGTGGAGAGTAACCCTAATTCGCGGTTGATAGTCGAGGGCTTGCGAGTTCTCTTGTTTTCCATGACCGCCTCACGTCGCTCCTTCTTGTACTTCTCAATAAGCAATGGTGAGATCTGAGCAAAGGTCTTGCCCTTAAAACATTTGCTCTCACAGATCATGGGGAGTTTGTATTTGTCGTTGGTCTTGAATGAGCGTTTGTTTTCGCGCGCCCAAGGTTTAAAGACCTCCTCGACGAATGATACGAAGTCCTTTTCTCCAGTTGGTCTTCCGTATCTGCCTTCGTAAACCTCCTGGCGAATTTTTGTCTCGGCCTTTTCAGCCTCGAACTTGGTACGTGCCTCCGGGATTGCTCCCCGGAAGCGGACACCGCGAATGCAAAAGGCATAGTGCCATTTGCTCACGCGCTTATGGACTGGCATTGTCATGTTCCTTTCCCGAGGTGCAGCCACGGGCGATGGCAATATACAACATCATGAAATGAAAATCATCGCTTTTCAGCGAATGCCTTTCTCCATGCCCCGAGTCATTTGGTTTTGCCGCCTTTTGTCCACGCCATGATCTCGTCGAGATCGAAGCGCAGGATGTTTGTGCCCAGCGGTTTGCGATAGGGAATGCGATGCTGAGCAACCATCTCATAGATGGTGCGTGGCTTGACGTTTAGTAGCTGGGCAACCTCTGGTACTTTAAGAAGCTGTGGTCGGTTGCCTGATGCGGGGGATTGTAAGTTTGTACTCATTTCTCAACCTCAAACACCTTGAAAGATTCTTACCTAAGCTAATTCAAATTCCATCTCTTCGGTTTGAGCCACGTCGGTAGTGGCGTTTAACTGTGCGCGATCATTCTCCTTAACTGCTTGATCTGAACTGCGCTAGTACCGGGCTCTTCGTGATGCAAAGACGCGTCATGAACTGATTCCCCACGAAGCGGATGTGTTTGGTCTTAACCAAGTTCCTCAGTCGTGTAATCACTCTTTACAAAAGCGATCGACGCTCAGTGATAGACATTTTCTTTCCGTCGCTATCGCTGAATTCCGGCAGTTCGTGGAAGTGCCGAGCACGGTCATCCGGCCGCACAGCGGATGGGCGATGCCGTCTCCCTGCAAATGCCGTGCACAAGGGGCTCACCGATCTGACAATTGAGAAAACTTCGAAATTCCCGCCGGTTTTGTGGTCAAAAATAATTTTGAACTTCGCTGATAGGGACTTAAGGTCTGCAAGAGGTCAGGGGTCCAGAAGCCGGAAACAGCTAAAACAACCACACTTAAGCCGAGACCGAGAAACAGGCAGGCGGTTCAGGGAGGCCTATCGGCCTCCCTGAACCGCCAAGCTTGTGGATCTCTTCGAGCCTTTGCGTCCGTTATTGATTCTGCATTTTTGGACAAGTGGTCTCAGAGTGTTCCTGCTGATGGCCCGGCCTCACTTGCGCTCGGGAACTTGGGATCTGGAACTTAAAACTTTATAAGATTGCCTCGATGACGTCGTGGGCGGGTTCGTGCGTTTCCGTTGTGTGTTCATGGCCGCTCTCAATCTTTGCCCCCGCTGAACCAATCTCCTTGGAAGGCGAGTTATCCTTATTTATTTCATGTTGATCTCGGCGTTCATCCAGATCGGGATTCAGCCAGGGATTGTCTCTGTGCAATCGATCGTACTCGTCAAGGGCGTTTTGGGTGGCGAACTCCTTGACTGAGTCCAGGTGTTGTCTGGCAGTGCTCATCTCATCCCACAAAACTGCCTGCGGAGAAGAGGAACCAAATGCGGCGCGATAGCGATCAAGCACGAAATCCTGAACGCCACGGACGTCAGAGGTAAGACGGCGCTGCTTGCAAGCACGGTCGTAGACCTCGTCCAGTAAAACAATCTCGCGCAGTCTTATGCTCCACGGGTCGCTGTTAGTTACCGCCAGCTGATCGGCATAATCTCTTGCCGGCGATTTTGAGTTCTCCATAACAGTGCGAGCCAGATTAGTGATACCAGTTACCCAAGTTAACGTTTTGTCTGAGATCTCTGGTTCATGCTTGGGTAAATCCGAACCAGCAGTTCTGATTTCCTCCGCTCCCACTAACGGTGATTTGTCAGAGCGAACCTGTTCCAGATTGTTCGGCGGCGGCGATCCTGAACTCTGGCTATTGCCGACAGTCGAGTGAGCACCAGTCAGAGTGGTGTTGAACGGTACCCTCGAAGTGGTAGCCTCAATGCCCTTGGACATATGGAGAGAGTTGGAATTCTGACTAATTTCCTTCTGAAGTTCCTGGAGGGTCCTGGTCGCAACGCGAGGCGGGTCTGGCTTAGGCTGCGGTTGCGAGCCCTTGCTCTTTGACGGGACACTCTCGCGATGCGCCACAACCCGGTCAGTTCTTATGCGCTCGATCCTCGGTCGTTCGCTATTAGCGACAAGGACTTTGTGGTTCGACTCTCTTGCGGGCGATTCCCGTTCTGGTTGCTGACCGGAAAGTGTCGGGTCTTTCATCGCTTCGCGCGGAAGCCCATTCTCTGATGTCCCAGGAATCTGGTTGCCCTCGTGTCCTGGCAGTTGCACGGATACGTTATCGAGGTACTTCTCATTCTCGGGCAACACTCGCTCAGTCGAGACAGAGACTTTAACATCATTAGTTTTTGCGTTGAGTAACTCTTCCAGTCTCTGCGGCACAATATAGGCGGCCGGCGGCCGTGCACCCTGAGCTCGCGCCTGCGCATCAATGTTCCCGACCTGGTTCGTTAGAGCCTCATGTTCGCGAAGCAGTTCATCGCGGCTCATGTCGCCATAGACTCCCTTAGATAGCATGAGTGCCGTTTCAAGCCATCGGCCAACAACACGCTCCTCGGACGAAGGCTCCCGCAACATCTCGTCATAACGAGTTAAGACAGATCTGCTTACCTCGGTGTTGCGCTGCTTGTCAGTAAAGCGAACAGATCGAATTGGCTTCAGCTTAGGGTTCAGAGAGCCGGCGAACACTTCGGCAATCTTTCCGGTTGAGAAACGCTTGGTTCCGTCGTCACCTTCGATATTGCGCGGAAGCAGCGATTCGGGCAGATGCTTAATGTACCTCAACTTTCCGGTCGTAGCATCGATAGCCCACCGACTCACGGCGATGTGCGCATGAGGAGCCCGCGTGTTGTGGTGCAGGCCTGCGATCCAGGAGAGAGCCTTGACGTTTAGCTCCACTTCCATTTCGCGAATCGCATCGCGAATGGATTCGATAAATGTCGCTCGCCGTTCATCGTCGTCGTCACCGGCACGCTCAATCGATCCCGGCTCGGGAGAAACGACCACGTGGATGACATCTTCCTTCTCCAACTCACGATTCGTCGGGTTCAGGATTTCGTCGGCTTGCTGGAAAGTGAGATCGTCCTCCCTAGCAGAAAAGAGCGGGCGCGATCCGCTTTCGTCCAATTGTTCGCGCCCTCGTTCAACTTTGGAGTCGGCGATATAGCGGCTTAGGCTGCTTACGCGGCCTTTTGGCGTGGGTTGAACCGCAACAAATACTTTCATCCTCTATTACTCCAATCTGAGCCTGCAAAAACCGCCCTTTGCATAGTTCGCGTGCGTGGCATCGAGGGACGGGAGAGTTACGATCAGGACTGGGAAGTACTTAGAAACTCGACCTCCTCGTCTTTGGGTAGTTTCAATCTTCGTTCAATATTGCTACGCCGCTTGCGCGCTTCAAGACTGGTAGCCTTGACCTCATCTTCGACCGCAAATGCGACATTTTCTGTTGGCTCCATCAGCGCAACATGCGGGGTTACAACGTACCTCTTGATCCAGTCCACCAGCGTCCAGTTCCAGGAGAAGATATTTGCGATGAGAGCGTAGGTCGCCTGATGCCAGGCTTGGGCCCGAGCCTCCGCGCGATTCTGTCTTTCGCCGATTAACTTGGTGAGCCCCACGAAGGCGTCAAAACCCGCGACAATCTTTTGGTGGATCAAATCCAGATTCTGATCAATATTCGGTAAGACCTCATTGAGACTGGATGGGTCCTCCTCAACCCGAGGGGCGCGCGGATTCTGAAGGTCGGCGATCATTGAAGCAAGCTCTCGCAGGCATCCCTTGACGTCTGCCAGCTCCTGCCGAAAAGGACGGAGCTGTTCGTCCAACTCATCAGCCAAATCGCGCCGGCTTAATCCGTAGTCCGTCTCCGACTCTCTCGACCCTATTTCTTGTTGAATCAGCGCCTCGCTAACGAGTTGGCGGACGACTTCGGCGGGACCCTTCTTCAGTTTCTGACAAAGCTGTTCAACTTTCGCATCATCGCCCTTGAACAGTTGCGCGGACCGGGCAGCGTCGGCAAGTTCAGCGCCACTGCGCTTCTTTCGGTTCACTAAACTCATCACTTATTCCCCCTGAGACTCTCGGAAGTTAGCCGTCCGGCGTATTCAGCAAACCTTGTGCCCAACAGGCGCCAGCAATGTTGGGACTCACAAAGGACAGCAATTTTGAAGATGAGTGCGAAAGCGACTCGTTAGAGCCTTTAACTGTCCTATGGAAGTGTGGTTAACCGTGCCTTAGTTGCTCGGGCTATGTTATGCCGGCTTAGGATAGGTGCCGGAAGTTGAATCTGGTCGCTAACCAGTGTGGTTTGGAGATTTATGACATCTACCGGACGGGTCTACAAATCAGAGCCTCTAAGTAGCTGTATTCCAAGATAGATAAGGGATCAAGGAGTCCTGCCGTCCCATAATCTTGCCTTCCATTCTAGACCAAAATCAATTTCTGTTATTTACGGGCCTCTATCTAAAGCCCTCCGAACCAGCCGCACCGCTTATTTTTTTAGGTTATCGAAGTCGAGAATTGAACAAAGCGTTCAACCTAATCCGCCAAGCTAAACGTCACTTGAAAGTGGGAGTCGTCTGTCTAAGAAGTTCAGCTATCAAATGTATTCCCCAAAACAACGATGGCATCCAAAGGGTAGTTCTTGTCAAGAGCGGACCTGGTTTTTCCAACCACGTGCCCTTTGAACCTGTATTCTACGAGGCTATGGTTTAGCAACTGCGAAGTTTATTGTCGAACAATCTATTCACGAACACTGCCGATAGGAAAGTTACTTTGGCCGGCAATCACAGAAAAGAAAATTCCCGGGCAATGCATCGGCGTAAGTCTTTCTAACTTAATTTGCAGAAGATCATATCCAACGGATTTCAGCGAGCGATAGGATTCTTAGCGCTAGTCCCCAGCGGGGGCGGTAGCGAAGTGAGCCGTGCGAGTGCGCGAGCCGGCGAGCGAAGCGGAGCGCAAAGGGGAGAATCTGTAAACGCGGGCGTCGGATAATCGCCATTACGTAAGAAGGGAAAAGGCCAACGGCCGCAGGCGCGCATGACATCGCTTTTTGATGTCAGGCGTGCCGCCCGATTACGTAATGCCCGATTATCGGATGACCGTCCGATTCGCGTTTGGTTTGTAAGAGAACAGTGCGCGTGGTGACAGTAGGTCTGGGCAAACGATCAAGACACCTCTTTGTTTTCGCCATGCGGTCTAATTGCAAAGTTCGATGTGCCTAAGTGATAGTTATATTGTCAGCAAGTTGGAGAAATTCGGAGCAGGCGCCAGGTGATACTCAAATCATTAACTCTCAGACAAGCCAAGATAGGCAAGTGAGAAAACTGGACTCACGAATCAGCAGTGCTCGGAAGAAATTGGCAGATCGCACTTATAAGAAGCAGGCCGTCGAAATTGATTTAGACTATTCGCACAAAAGCTTAATTCATCTTAACTTCTAGATGAGCGCCAACAGGAAAGGTGCAGGTTTTAGAGTCTACGCTGAATGGATGAGACCAAGAATCTGCGCAAGGAAGGAAACATACCTGGATGCGTTTAGAGAAGAAGACGTAATATCGAATCACACGCCGAATTTCTCGAGGCAATCATCGATGATGAGATGGACCTTCCTGGGGATCCCGGCAGATGCGCGGACGCAAACGAAGGGTAGGAAACAAGGGTGCCTTTGAATGATGCGCTGATTTAGGTACGGAGACGAATCCCTACACTGCCCTCGCCGACTTTGCCGGTTCTCAGCATGAAGTCAACCTCTCGATTGATAGCCTCATCTAGAAGGGCACCAGTGCGGCTGAATCCGAACACAGCTCGAACTTCCTTAACCAATTCATGTCGAGAAAAGGCATGACCGTCGGCTAGAATCGAAGCTATCGCTTCCCGATATTCTTCGGGAGCAACCCGATTCGCTGGAATCTTTGTGCCGGCGCGGGAGCGCACTGCACACTCATCAAGGGCGGAGATACTCCAATAGAATTCGTCCCGTCTCCGAATGACGCCTCGGCTTTCCGCAGAGCTGCAGGCTTCCATGATTCTAGATTGAATTCTCGGACCTAGCCTTTGCGCCCACATGCCGGCAATCCTCGCAGCTAAATCAGTCTGGTGAATGGGGGACTCGGTCTCGACCACTAGAACAACCGCTTTCACAATTTGGGCGAGCGGAGCTGCCAGCAAGGTGCTATTGAGATAATAGCCTCCGCCCGGTGAAGTCAGATAAGGAGCAGCAACCGGTCGCTGATACGGGTTGGCATCGAGAGCAGTCGCTCGCAGTTCCGCGGCCTCCTGCTTCAAGCTCTCGGCTTCTTCTGCCGCTACGGTCTCTTGTTCCCGCTGGACGCGCTCGCGAGCGTCCTCTTCGGCGCGGGCCTCCTCAATAGCGCGAACCCTCGTCGCTTCGATTAGCGACATCAATCGATCAATCTGACCCTGGCGATCCTTGAACCAATCGGTTGACCAAACGCGAAATATGGTCCATCCACGAGCCTCCAGCACTTCCTGACGCAAACGATCCCGATCGCGTGCTGTCTCGGAATTATGATAGGCCACCCCATCGCATTCTATGCCGCAAAGAAAGCGACCAGGGGTTGCGTCGTCGAGTACTCCAAGATCGATTCTATATCCGGCTATGCCAACTTGAGGCACCACTGTGACGTTGCGTCTAGTCAGTTCGTTCAGCACGTCAGTCTCGAAAGGCGAGTCGGTCTTCGCGGCAGCATCCGCAGTTGTGCTATCGAGCCGACCATGCTCCGCATACAGAAGAAATTCCCGCAGCAAACGCGGGCCGTGCGAAGCTGTCGCCGCGAGGTTGATTTCGTCGCCCTTCATCGACGAGAAAACCCGCATGCATTGACGCGCCCGGGTGGTTATTACGTTCAAGCGCCGCCAGCCATTTTCTGAGTTCAACGGTCCAAAGTTGTAGCGAAGCTTTCCGTCCGGCGCGCGGGCGTACGTCACACTAAGATAAATGACATCTCTTTCGTCCCCCTGAATATTCTCCAGGTTCTTCACAAAGAACGGTTCGTGTCTGTCACGACTAAAGAAGCCATCGATACTCGTTTCTTGACGACGACGCACTTCTAACTCGTCTTGAATCGCCAACTGTTGGCGTAGATTAAAAGTTCCAATGCCCAACGTTAACGTCGGCTCACCACGCCGCTTCCTCTCGATCTGCTCCTTGGCGAACCTAACTACAGCGTCGGCAACTCGACGTGCTTCATTTTGATTGAGGCCCTTCCCTTCATAAACTCCGTCTGAAACGTATTCAAACTGGAGTCCATGTTTTTGGCTGTCCGTCTCGACATTTGGGAAAGTGTAGAGATCCTTGTCATAGAAGTTAACATTCGAGAAGTTGACGAGAGATTCATGAGTGCTGCGGTAATGCCATTTGAGTCTACTTTGGGACGCTCCCGCACCCATGAAGTTCTCAAGGATGCTCTCAGAATCTTCGTAAATGGGAACACCTTCGTCGTCCACTTCCAGATTCACCTGTCCACTCGTCACTTGAAAAAAGTTTGTCGGTGGCAACTGCTTCGGATCGCCGACTACTACTAGTTGTTTCCCGCGCGCGATGGCGCCAACAGCATCTTCCGGAGGAAGTTGAGACGCCTCGTCAAAGATCACCAAGTCAAAGGTCGAGGTTGAAGCATCAAGCAATTGGGCCACCGTGAGTGGGCTCATCATGAAGCAGGGCTTTATGGCTCGGATTGCTTCACCGGCCTGTTTCATTGTCCGCCTTAAAGGTGCGTGTCTCCTTTGGCGCGCCATTTCACGTTTCAGGTGAGGCAGGCATTCATTGATGTGTGGTTGTTGAAGTTGGTGCTGAGTGCGATCGCGCAGTTGGCTAATCAGGGCAGCGCGGTTTTCAAGTAACACTCGCTGATCTAGTTGTTTGAATTCTGAGATTCGCTGCTCATGTGTCAACGTGTTGAAGCGCGCCAGAGAAGGCCGTTCCTGGATTACGGCCGACAGCCATTTCATGTAAAAGGCTCGTAGAAAAGCACTTTGAAAATCTCCAAACGGCAACTCACCTTTGAGAACGGCGGGAAGCATTGCACCCGCGAGGCCCTTTTCAACTACTTGCTTGGCTCCTTCGAATGCAGCCCATTGCGGGCCGAGGTGTACGTTCTTCAGCAGTTCTTCACTAAGATCCTTGGTATCACTAAGGGGCTCTTGAGCAAGATAGTCATCTGGCCAGCCAACAGCTTTTCGCAACGCATCCAGGCTGCTTGAGAGATCGGCAGCCATTTGCTTTAAGCGCTCAACGTCGGAAATGTTTGGTGATGGGCTCGAAGCGATCTCCAGTGCCTTATTATTCAGGCAGTAGCTCACGCACAATGCGCGCATTTCTACCACCCACTTAATGTAAGCCTCCAATTCATCACACGAGGTATTTTCTCCCTGCCACAATGCGCCGAAAAGCTCTCGCCCTTTTTCATCTCCTTGTGCAATCGACAAACGCAATTCACGAAGCTTGTCGACGTACTTCATCTCATTCGCTTGATCAATCAGCGTGCATTTATTTGATGGCCGACGATACGTCAACCACCTCCGCTTGATAGCTCTATGACGACCATCCAGGAAAGAAAGAAAGCTAAAAACCCCTTGCGCCTTTTGTTCAACGTAGGCTATGTCATTCGCATGATCTTGTTGGAGGACTTCATCTGTGAATTGCGCGCTCACTCGGGCCTTTAGATTGCCAAATTCTCTGCCGCGCTCAATCAAAGCTGTGGCTTCTAGAGGCGGAGTGTTCCAGACGTCGCTGCTCAATACCGCGAGGGGTGCTCCAGGCGAGCGCTTGAGTACGCCGGCGATCTCAGTTGCGACTTCGATGTCTGACAAGCAATTAATCGATGGCATCCCGAACAGCCCCTCGACCTGTTCAGAGAATTCGATTAGTTCCCTCAACTGCTCAACCAATCGAGTTGCAGAACTCCGAATTACATCCAAATCGTCTTCTGAGTAGAAGGTTCTTGTTGCGTCTCGCCATGCATGCATGGCAGGTACACCAATTGGCGAGGAAGTAGCTAACAGATCATCGACATCGCGCACGGCTTGGTCGAGCTGATCGTGAGTCACAGCCTCTGCGGGACCTGGATATGTGACTCGCGGCGCATTCAGGACTACGCCGAGTTTTCCATAGGCGCGGTAGGGTGAAATCCCGAGTAATCCAAACGGAGTATGAACAGCGGCCACGTAATCTGAAAGAGTTGCCCGAACTTGAGGAATGCGCTGGGTTGACGCCGTTGGGGCAACGACGCTTTGAAGCGATGCGTCAAGTGCTCGGGCTATTTCCGTCATTACCGTTCGCTTATTCGCTTTTGTCGAATGGAGTTCGAGGCATGAATCAGCGAGGCCCGCTTGGACCAATCGATTATGTACAACCTCGAGAGCTGCCATCTTTTCAGCAACGAAAAGGACAGACTTGCCGACGGCAAGTGCTTGAGCGATTAGATTCGTAATTGTCTGAGACTTGCCTGTTCCTGGCGGGCCTTCGATGACAAGATCGTAATTGCGCGCACAAGCGGCAATGGCGCGGAGTTGACTCGAGTCTGCATCGACGACTTGGTATGTCGACTCCGGAGGGAATTCCTCGTCAAGTTGCATACTTCTAATATCTTGAGGCAGGCCTGCTACTTGACTGCCGGTATGAAGGACTATTTGTTGGATAAGCCTGTGTTGGGAAAATGGTGCCGAGTTAGCCTCGAGGTCCTTGTACATGACCAGTTTCTGAAACGAAAACAGACCCAAGTAAATGTCCGTCTTTAGGGTCCAATCCTGGTGCCCTTTCGTCGCTTCGCTGGCGGCCGAAAAGATTGATTGCAAGTCATAGTCTTCCGGCATGGAGTGTGAATCTGGGAGGTCTGGCAATGTCATTCCGTAACTGCTTCGCAAGAATTCTGCGAGCGCCGGATTGACGATAGGATCTTCCCCGCTTGCGCGGAGCTGATAACCTGACCTTGCGGATGATCTTGTCAGCTCAACAGGTAATAGAAGGAGGGGGGCTTTGAACACCTGTTTTGAGTCTTTGGATTCTGCGTAATGGAGCATGCCTAACGAAAGGTACAGCGTGTTCACGCCTTGTTCCTCGATGGCTACCCGAGCTTGTTCATCGAGGCGACGCAGTGACTTGTCGAGCATGTCCGGCTTCGACGCAGTTTGCAGCGAATCATCGGTATACTTCTCATCTAGCGACGCCGGGTCATAAGGAGCGAAATCGAGACCAAGACTTTCATCCTCATCTTCTTCCGGGTCAGCTTCGGCTGTCATTAGTAAAGTCGCATTTCCGCTTAAGACAGATGAGGCATTATCGACGGCAGCAGGAACAGCGTCTTCAAGCGGGTTAGCTAAGACTTCCGTTTCTGGGGCCGGCTCATTCGAAATCAAACCAACCTGTTCGTCTTTGTCAGGAGCCGCTTTGAATCGCATCGCTCGCTCATGAATGTACAGTTGCCGAAAGACCTCCGCGGGCTGTTCATCGACAATTGCGATTGTCGAAACCTTATTCATGCGGAAGTTCAATGCGCGGTTCCGCTTCGTAAGATCCAGGAGCTTACGTTTCCAGTTCTCGATTGAAATCCTTACGCGATTGAGATCTGCGTCGCTAGGGCGGTGCGAGTCAGAATCATCAAGGTCAGCCATGATCGCTTCTTTCTGGGACTCTGGTTGGGACAAAGGCAACTCCGCAAATGCTAAGCGAGGTTTGGGATGAATCGTTGCGATAGTGCGCTAAATCAGAGAAAATTTCCAGTGTGGCAAAAAGCAGCGCTTTGTCTCGGTCTCGTCACATTGCAAAGGAGGTTCTATGGCAGCGCAAATCCCAGCTCGAAACACCTCGAAATATGCTGGACACTATGCCGGCACGCTCGGCTCTCAACGGATGGTCGAGATATTCGCGGACTCTTACAAGATTGCGTTGTCTTCTAAGAACCCCGACACGGCGGGTGACCGATTTGCCCTAGCTGTCGAGGCATATCACCAGTTCATGTCGATGGAACCATCCGCCGAACCGCGCGCGGCCGTCCAACAAGCGATGGAAGAACTGGTTGAGTTGTTCCCCACACAGGTTGTCGCGAACGAAGCACTTGGACTACGTGAGAAGGCGCGAAAGTTGAAGACACCGCGTAAACGACTGGATCTTCTTCTACGCGCGCGGGAAATCGTGGATCGGGGTCTGATCGAACATCCATCCAGTTCAGTGCTCCAGACTGCCGCGACCGAATTGCGAACAGAGATTTCTCAGTCAGAAGCTGCGGTATCGCCACGTTAAATTGCGGAATCAATGAGAGCACAATGAATCGCGAGATATTGCCGCAAACCCTCAAATGACAACTCACGCTTACCAAGCACCAACAACCTACGGCTAGCACGGTGGCAGACTTTATTATCGCGATAGCAGTCCGCTGAAGCTTGGAGCGACGGTATGATTTACCACCGATTATTACATCGATACATTCCAATAAATCTCGTAAGTCAGTAAGTCTCTATCACCGGTCCGTCTCGTCCTATCGACTTGAAATGATAGAACTTCGCCCTGCTGCCAAAACTGCGAAATCTGTTACGCGCCAGTTGAAAAAGCCGCTCTTCACAAGTGGAGAAAATGAATTGACGCTTGCAACGATCGTTTTCAACAAGACCTACAAGAAGATCAAGAAACGAGTAGCTGTTCAGGTCATCGAAGTGCGTTACAGGGTCGTCAAGAAATATCGGTGAAAAGGCAGACCATGTTTGCGTACCACTCGCCGTGAGGAAGATGCTCAAAAGTAGAATCTGTTTCTGGGATTCACTGAAGTAATCCGTTGGCCTCAACTCCTCGTTATCTCGTTTGACCCTTACATCAATCCGATCCTTGAAGGGCTTCAAGACTATATCGCCGAACCCATATACAGTACGTAAGCGCCTTTGAATTATGGAAGTACGCGGACCATATTGCTCCGTGTAACGCTTAACAGCTAAAGCTTGTTCGCCCTCCAAGCCCTTGCGAACTTCTTGAAAATACTTTCGCCAGGATTCTTCAAGCAAACGGTCGGCCTGAAGTTTATCCACGGAAGTCTGTCGCAACTCGATCGATTGTCGCAACTCGGCCTTTCGGGCTGATGTCTCTGCAGCGTCCAGAGCCACCTCTAGATTGAGTGTAGCCTGTATAGCATCCTCGAGCGTAGACACTCGACGCGCTTCGTTTTCAGTCGTCTCTTTTAGAGATTCTGCTGAGGTGTCAGATTCGAGGCTCAGCTCATCAAGCTCTATCTGACAAGAGGACACTTTATGTTGAAGCACTGAAAGGTTGACTTCGATCTCAAGGAGCTCGTTCTTTAGTCTTTCCAAATGCTGCGTCCCTGTCGTAGCATTCGATTTAGCTGCTTCGGATTCTTTTACCGCAAACTGAAACTGAGACTTAAAAGAATCCTCTTGTGAAACAGTTGTGGCCTTGAGTTCGGCGACGTTTTGCTCAGAGAGCTGCCACGACAGCTGTAACTCGGTCACATCGTCCGTGAGCCTCGCTAAGTTATTCTCGATCTGCGTTAGTCGTTCGTTTTTTGCGGCTAGGTCAGTCTCCAGTTGAGCAACTTGCGTGTGAGTAGCGTTTCTTTCATTGGCCAACCAGCTTCTGGTGACATTCTGTTCTGAAAGGTCGTTGATCAGCTTTCTGCACAATTCTTCAATCTCGCGCTCTTTTGTGTTCAATTGATCGAGCAGTTCAAAAGTAGCGGCGAATCCAGCATCAGTAACATCCTCAACAAACAGGAGATTTTCAGAACGAAGCCGCTCGAGTTCGGCTACCTCTGATGTAATGTTCGCTTTATTATCCGTTAGCTTTGCGGTGAGTTCGGCAACCCCTGCCCTAAGTCGTTCCGACTTGTCATGAGCGTCTCTTAGCTTCGCATGCGCGTCCGTGACTCTCCTGCTCGCCTGACGCTGGAGTTCGATTTGCTCTCTTAGTTTCTCGACGGTTCCGTGGTTCTCTCCGCAGAGCGGACACTGGGGGTCGGTAACAAATGTCTCCAAGGCTGCCAGGAGATTCTGTAGTTCTGTTTGATTTGCCTCAATGCGCTCAACTTCTTGTTGCAGTTGACGCTTGCCAGCCTCTGCCTTGCTTACAACCGATTCCGCCTCTGCAAGTTCCTTTTGAATGTTCGTTAGCGACCGGACGTTGGTCGCATTCGATTTCTCTAATTCGGTAATCCTGATTTCGTTCTTTCTCCAACCAGCGTAGCGACCCTCAATTTCTCTCAACTTGGAGAGAAGTTTTTGATTGCCGATGAGTTCTTGTTGGTTCTCGGCGATGCGAGTCTCGATTGTCGATTCTTCAGCTCCTAGAGTCGTCACATTTCGATGCCGTTCGTCCCGTTTGTTGCCTATGGCTTCGACTTCACTTGAGACGGCATTCTTCTCAGCGAGTAACTGGTCGTACACTGGCTTTTGCTGGTCAAACCAAGCCAATGCCTCGGCACGTTCACGAATTGTTTGTAGCTCCCCGCTCAAGCTTTCTACTGCTTTCGTCTTGTCTTCGAGAATTCGAACCAGCTCAAGCTGCTGGGTCTCAGATTCCTTGATTTCCTCTTGTTTCACTATCCGATCGGCATCGCGCGATGGGATCTGTGCTTTCAAAACGCTGATTTCAGCAACTTTCGGAATAAGGGCGCCTAAACGATCAATTCGGGCCCGGCGTTCTTCGCTCTGAGACTCAAGCAAGCCTCGCCAACCCCGCAACGTCTCAAGCTCTACACTGGAGTTATCAATCGGAATATCAGCTTCTCGGATTTTTTGCTTGGTTTCATCAATAAGGGACTCGAGAGCTTCGGGGACCTCCGCAGGTTTACTCTGCGCTTCCAACTGTTTCAATCTTGAGACGTCTTCGCCGAGGGCTAGTTCGATCCCGTCTGCCTCGGCCTTCTTCTTCGTGATAAGGCCATCAATTAGATCGAGAACGTCGTTAACCTTCTTGTTTCCGTTGCTGTAGTCCTCAAATGCTAGCATGCGAGAAACTACCTCGGCTGGCAACTGACACTTGGTGTGAAAATCCTCAGCGAACTCCTGCGATTCCTGACTAAACAGATGAGTCGCACGAAAGAGACTGATGAGGTTCCGAATATGTTCACCTCCGGTAGGCTTATTGACGCCTGTGAGGTGGGCAATGGTCTTCTTGTTGCTAACGCTTCTCCCATCGAGCTGAGCTTCTCCTCGATTCGCTACAGTACGATTTAGCTCGTGACGTGCGGAGTTCTTCCCATAAACAAGTGTTACTGAGCTGGCTTGCGAACTTCCGCCTAGATTCGCGGCTGCTTTCTTGAAATCGTCACCAGATAAGTCCAAGCGACCGATCTCGCCGGTTGCTCCAAAATCTAGTGCGTCAAAAAACGAAGTCTTTCCAAAACCGTTTGGTCCGTACAGAACTACGAGGTCAGCATCCAAGTCGAACACTTGAGGCTTATGATAGGCACGGAAACTCTCAATGCGCAGGGCCTTGAGTCGCACAGGCTCGGAGGGTGCAATAGAATCACGCCCTGACATGACCTCTGCTTCTATCTGCACATTCGGCTCACCAAATTTTCCATCAAGACAATCATTCACGATTCGATCTTTGCTGCCTCGGCCTAGTTCAATCAAATACTCCGCGAGCTTAGCCGGCACACCGAATCGTTGTTGAAGAAGCGTTCGCGCGGATGGAGGCCGCTGAAAAGGTCCGCTAATTCGTTCCAACGGAACAAAGGGCAATGTCTCAAGACCTGCGTCAATTGATTCCTCAAAGGAAATGACAAACTTGCGGCAAAAATACGTATCAGTCTCTACTGATGAATAAAAGCCTTCGAGCTCAGGTTCGCGATGCCTTACACAAAGGACAAAAGCCAAATTAAATGAATCCCAGGATGAGTGGTTATCGGAATACATCTTCTTGAATTCTGCATAGCAGTCTTCATAGCACTGTTTCGGATCACCATTCGACAAGGCGAAAGCTGCTAAATCACCAGTCCGCCTGACAAGCAGAAGTTGATTGCTAGTGTTCTCAGGAATCCAAACGTCCACTGGACCGCCAATGAAGGCTTCTTCTCCTAAGCGGTTTCGCAGACGATCTAAAAGACCGTTGTCTTCAAGGTGCGAAAGTGCCATGTAATAGTTCCTCCAGTTGGCCGGTCGTAGTCGCAAGCATGTAAGCCGAAAGCAACTCTTGATAACCGACGAACAACTTCGCAGCCTCAGGGTCGATGAACTTGGGCTCCTTTTCGAGTTGCGTTTTTCCACCCGCCAAGTAGTTGCCAAACCTCGGCAGAAAAGAAGTATTGTCATCGTCGCGCGAGACTACTAGGACAGTGTGACGAGGAAGCGGTAGTCGCTTCGAGTATCTAACACATTCCTCGTGCGTTCTGCCTCGCAGTGCGGCTACCTCGATAAGTCGCCCGCGAATTGTAATGGTGCCATGAGAAGTGCTCCCCGGCACGTGGGTTGGTGGGAAACACAATCGAAGAATATCTAAGGTGTTTACAACATGTTCGAGTGAGTTACGTTCTTCTATGCCCCAGCAGTCAGTAGCCTTAATTCTCTCGTGCGAGTCATCGTGATCTTTTTCGCTCGCCTTACATGTGGACTGCGAAACACACCTGTGAGCTCCCGGTCCATCTAGAAGCCGCAGGTCATGAACATTCTCCGCGTGGATCTCGGTCACTTCATCGGCCAAAGGAGCTGCCGGGTGTTTTTCCCTCAGACTATTGACGGAATCTAATGAATCGTTAAGCCATTTGACGGTTGCGGCCACTTGGCCAGAAGGAGTGCGAGGGTCGATTGCGGCGTTTGGAATTGGATAGACATACGGTCGCTCAACCGGTGGTGTTCGCCCAGATGAATCCACAACTCCGAATCCTGGTACACGCTGAGCAAAGGAGTAAATGCACGCTCCGTTTTCGCGAAACAGTATGTCGAGACAGGGATCTAGAAGATCGATGCCACGTAATAGCTTTCCTCGGCTCGCGTAAGTCGGCCCATCGTCAGTCAGAGTTAAGGGAGCATTAGGAGAAAAGACCAGAGCGCTATAGCCATATTCCGTGACTTTGCCCGGTCTGGCGCTTCCGGCATTGTTTGCAAAAACAACACAAGCGTTCTCACGTCTCACTGAAGGAAAATCTCCCTGCGATTCAAAAAGGTCTGCCGCACCTCGTAAGAACCCCTTATCACTTGGTTTGTCATTACGTTGTAAGACAAAAGCCCACGACAAGGGCAGCGTAGCCCCAATCTCCGTTGCAAGTCGATTGATCTCTCTTAAAACGCATTGCCAAAGCCGCCCAGCGTTTTGTTGATTTGCAATCCAGTCGAAGCAAATCAGCGCAAAGAAAAGGCAAGGCGCGTCGTTATCGTACTTCGCCCTAAACAGATAAACAGCTTTACCGCAAAACATCTGCTTGTAACTGGTGTTCCACTCCGGCACGGCAGGCGCAATCTTTGGCTGAATCCAATTCTCAACTTGACCCATCTCTGATTTGACCCACACTACAGCACAGTTAACCCATTCATGGGCCGCAACAGAGTCGGGCTGGTTATTCTCATTGTAGTGAGTTCCGGGGCGATGAATCAGATGGTTATACTCATCCTTGGCTAAACCGTCCACGCCTCCGATTACTAAAGTTCCGTTCGGCCAGGAATCCTCGTTGAGTTTCCTATCGATCATCTCAACGCCAGCCAGACCGGGGATGCCGTACTCAGGAAAAATTGTGAAATGTGTCCTGTCGAGGCCGTGAGGCGCTTTCTTCCGCGATGGTCAGCGTGCGTGCAATAGTGTCGAGTTGCGCTTGTTGCTGAACGGGCCGCCAACGGTAAGGTTCGCTGTTTGTCAGTTGCACAAACGGCTGGGCAACCACCATCCCAACCTGGGCGCTTGGGAGAGTCAATCCTAAAGCTCTGAGATCTACTTCGTCGACGCGAATCATGGGGCTTTCTGGGCTAACCGAGCTAGGCGGTCTAGAGGTTTAGTCTAACATTTCAACGGGACGATTGAGGTCTGACCAACTGACTCAAATCTTTGACCGCTGTCGCATGCAATGACCGGTCACCGTTGTGAGATCCATCTTAAAGAGATCGGACCAGATAACGTCTGGAGTAAGCATCGCAATCTTAAACCATAAGTCCCCTAGGTGACCAGCAACTATCCCGCGAGTCTTCAGCAGTGATGAACCAAGGTTTTTTCCATAACGAATCGGAGACCTTCGAGCGCAGCGGAAAGTTGCGGGCTGTCGCGAACACTGAGAACGAAGAGGGGAAAAACAATTGGGCGCTATATCCCGATAGGAGTGGATCGCAATGAAATGGGGAGCGAGGCCTATTCGAACTTGATGCCACGAGGTCGGGTTTAGCTATTCAATAGAATCGAGCCCAGAACGCAATTACCTGGGAGTCACCCCGCAACCAGACCAGAGTTCCTTTTGAATAGTGATCTTACTTGACCGCTGGATCGGCGCTATGCCTACTGACAACGGCCTTGTGCGAGTCGTTGCTATCGGCATTAAGACAAAGTAGATAAATCGATTACAACCAATGCTGATGAGGGGGTTGCATTCGTCTAAAGTCGGGTTTATGCTACGCGCATCTGAGAGCCTTCCTCGTCAGGCTCCGGCCAATCCGGGGACTCTCAAGTGAGCACACTTATGACGTCTTGCCAGTGAGAGTTTTCAGTGGCAACCGAGAATCTGGGGAAAAATCAAAGGGCTCGCTAGAAGAGCGAGAGCACGCTTTGTACGAGATCTACCGCTACCTCGATGATTGATATCTCCGCTCCGGCGTTGGAAGAGGCGGGAGCGTTTGTTTCACCCGGAGATACAAAGTCATCAGGCGCGACCTGAGCAGCAGCACAGGGCGGGGTCGAAAGTATCCCAGGATCGACTAAGCAATCAGCAAAAGCGGGCACTCCAAGGACCAACGTCAAAACGACGGCGGCACCTAGATTCTTTAGGCTTTTCATGTTTTCTCCTTAGGTTGGTATTGGCTTTGTTGGTTCTTCTAAACAAACACGACGAAGCGTATCTCAAAGCCGTCAATTGGCTTCAATTTGAAGTCCTCTGCATGACCCACGCTTCTCGGCGCAAAGATTTTATCACTCATATCGAAAGGTAGACCTCACATGGACTTAGCGACTCGACTAATAGCGCTAAAGAACGAAAGTCGCGATCTCACAGTTGCGGAACGAGCCGACCTTTCCTGCCGGATAGCTAAACAATTAGAAAAAGCCGGTGAGTACGAAGCAGCGCGCGAGGTACTGGACGAGTTTTGGCCTGAGCATAATGAACCACCCAAGGTGCATGGACTCGACCAATCGGAAACCGCAGAGGTTCTTCTCCGCATTGGCGCTTTGGCTGGTTGGCTAGGCAGCGCCTATCAAGCTCAAGGAAGCCAGGAAACTGCAAAGAACCTGATTACCGAGAGTATCGACATCTTTGACCAGCTTGGACAAACTCAGCGAGTGGCCGAGGCGCGCGGCGATCTAGCACTGTGTTATTGGCGAGAAGGTGCCTTTGACGAAGCACGTATCAATCTAGAGAACGCACTAAGCTTAGTACAAAACTCAAGTCCTGGGCTGAAGGCGACGCTTCTCATTCGAGCGGGGATTATAGAGGTATGGTCGCAACGTCTTAATGAAGCATCGCGACTCTATAATGAAGCGGCACCCCTCCTTGACGAAACTGACGATCATGCTCTCAAAGGCTCCTACCACGATGAACTCGCTGTTCTGTTCATGAAGCTTAGCGAAGGACTCAATAGCAAGGATTACGTAGACCGCGCCCTAATCGAGTATACGGCTGCTAGTTTTCATTTCGAACGTGCTGAACATCGCCATTTTCAAGCACGCGTTGAAAACAATTTAGGTTATCTCTTTTTTACGCTTAACAGATTCAATGACGCTTATGCTCATCTTGATCGAGCGCGGATGCTATTCCTTGAATTAGGTGACCGTGGAGCCGCTGCGGGAGTTGACGAAACTCGTGCAAGGACCCTGATAGCCGAAGGGCGACTTCGCGAAGCAGAGCGATGTGCGCGCGCTGCTGTTAGAACGCTTGAGAAGAGTGACGAGCAAGCGCTGCTAGCGGAAGCACTGACGACTCACGGGATCGCGACGGCCCGTCTGGGCAACTATTCGCGGGCTAGGGCGCTATTGGATCGTGCCGTGGAGGTTGCTCAGACAGCCGGTGATTCGGAAGGTGCTGGTCGCGCAAAGTTGAGCATTATCGAAGAGCTTGGCGATCAAGTTCCTGCCAAAGAGATGGCGTCTGTCTTTAAGTCTGCGGCTGACCTCTTGCAACGCTCTCAAGATCCATCGGCTGGCAAACGCTTGTTCTCGTGTGCGAGTACGGTGATTGACGCGTTGGCTGGTTCGGACAACGACGATCAAGACTCCGCTCAGCACTTCTGGGAGGGCTTTTCATTCAAACAACAAGTACTCAATTGCGAGAAGGCTCTGATTGAACGCGCGCTAAGAGATGCTGGTGGCTCGGTAACAAGAGCTGCGCGATTGCTTGGCTTCAGGCATCATCAGAGTTTGATCTCTTTAATCAATAGCCGGCACAAAGAACTCCTCAAAACAAGATCGAAGATTCGCCCTCGAAGGAGCCACATTTTTTCCGAGCGCAGGAAAATTAAGAAGAAAACGGTTCGATTAACCCAGCAGCAAGCGACGTCAAATATCTCTATTTTGCAGGTTGCGGACGATGAAGCAATCAGAAAATTGATTCAAGACATATTGGCTGTCGAAGGAACGGAGGTCGAGTCGTGCGTAAACGGAGCGACAGCCTTGGAAATACTTAAGGGCGATACTCCCTACGATTTAATCATTGTTGACAACGATCTTCCGGGAATCAGCGGCCTGGAATTGGTATTGCGCGCGCGCGCGGAGCATGGCTCTTCGACGTAACACGCCGATCATCATGCTTTCAGCAGACGATTGCGAAAAGGAAGCGTGGCGCGCGGGCGCCAATGCTTTCCTCCGCAAGCCAGAAGCTGTTAATCGACTTTCGTCCACTGTCACAAGATTGCTGGAAGAACAAAGAGGACGAACGGCTTAGCCGTCAGTGGTCAAAGGCCTTCTCGCAAAGAGTTGGTATCGGATGAACCGAGAGTAGTTGACGTTGAAGCGTGGAGGAACAGGAGTGGCGCTGGTGGCGTCTATTGAAATGGTCTTTGTTTGAACAAAAAGGAGTTCCCTCATGAGACGTGCTCACCGTCTGTCCGCGAGATTGATTCGTTGGACGAGCCTATGTGTTTGCGTTGCTCTAATCCTCGCAAGCCTAACGCTCATTACACCGATATCGAGCGGCTCGGGTTTCATGCCGCAGGATCGCAACGGACAGCCGAATAACGGCAAGGGCAAAAGAGTAACCCCAGCGCCACCATTGCCGGGAGCACCGGACGCGCAGTTGCCAGGCCTCGACGAAGCGCGGCAACGTCAACATCAACCAACGAAAGCAGTAAGGCAGATCGAATCGACCTTGCGCTCGCGGCGCAAACCGTTGGAATCGCGACTGGGGCGAAAGGTCGGCGATCCGCTCCCGCCAAAGAAGATAGCAAGCACTAACGAGTTCGGGGACGGTAGCGAGCGAGTAGGTATCGCCAGCGCTGATAGGCACGGTTATGTGGGGGCCGCGCGTTCACATCAAGCGCGCACTACTCGCTCGCTACCGGCGGGGGTACACAGCGGTGCATCCCCCGCAACACTTCTAAAACTGATCGACCCTATCCGAGGTCTCTCAAACCATTCCGCATTAGATTTTCTTCACTACCCGATTGTTCACTCTGATACTCGGGCGGGTTTTGTTTCAGATTTACATCGCATGGTCGCGCGCAGTGAAGACGCAGCCTCCGTATTGGCGGACGACGTTAACACCGAAAGCTTTGATTTCTTTCTTCCGTTAATGCCGCAGTCAGGCAGTTCGAAGATTGTCTTTGCGAGCAACCGTGATGGCTCGATGCAGATTTATGCGATGAATGCTGACGGCAGTGGTCAAACGCGGCTGACCTATTCGGGCGCCAATGACGACTATCCCCGCTGGTCGCCGAACGGGTCGAAGATCGTTTTTCAGAGTGACCGCGACAATCCAGAGAGTGGATCTTTCGATATTTATTTAATGAACGCGGACGGCAGCGGGCAGACGCGTCTGACAACCCACCCGAACGATGACAGCGCGGCAGTATGGTCGCCTGACGGCAGCAAGATCGCCTTTCAGAGCGCGCGCAATGGCGTTGATTATCAAGTCTACGTCATGAATGCAGACGGCAGCGGTCAGGTGAACATCAGTAACACTACGGCCAACGACACGCAGCCCTCCTGGTCGCCTGACGGCGCGAAGGTCGCGTTGGCAAGCGATCGAGACCAAGCGGGTTTCTCAAGTATCTATGTCATGAATACCAACGGCAGTAACCAGACAAGGTTGACTTTTAGCGGCAGTGGATTTCGTGATGAACAACCCTCCTGGTCTCCCAACGGAGCAAGACTCGCTTTTGTGAGCACGCGCGATAGCGCTCTTGAGACTTGGCAGGAAACCGATGACGACGGGAATGTGATTACCAAGTCAAAGCTACGCGTCAACAAAGAAGTGTATGTTATGAATGCCAACGGGAGTAACCCGCTGCGGCTGACAAATACATTCGAGAACGATGACTCGCCTTCATGGTCTGGCGACGGAACCAAGATCGTCTTCCGCAGTGACCGCGAGCGCGATTGCTGCGACCCGAACGCACAGGTCTGGATGATGAATCCAGACGGCAACGGTCAGGTAAACATATCGGGCAATGGGTTCGGCGACTACAGCGCCAGTTGGACCTCGACCGCGAATCAATCTCCCGTTGCGAATGCGGGGGGCGCTTACAGCGGAGCCACCGCGCAAACGATCAACTTCAACGGCGGCGGCTCGTTCGATTCTGATGGCACAGTCGTGAGCTATTCATGGAACTTCGGCGACGGCGGAACAGGTTCAGGCGCGGTTCCACTGCACAGTTATGCTGCAACGGGTACTTATACTGTGACTCTCACGGTGACCGACAACCTCGGCACGCAAGGCAGCTCTACAACCACTGCAACGATCACGACTTCGACTGCCGACGCCTATACGCAGAACTTTATTCAAGTCGCCCTGGCCCGGCAACCGAACCCAGATGAAGTCAATTATTGGGAAGATATTTTCCGGGCGGCTTATGCCCACCAGCAAGGGTCGATGACGATCGCGGTGCGGGAGATGGCCCGGACGATATTTGAATCAGCGGACTACGCGGCGGGCGGGCGCAACAATCACTGGTATGTCTACGATCTTTACGAGACTTACCTAATGCGTTATCCAGACGCAGACGGTTGGGCGTGGTGGGAAGGTCAATGCAACTCCTACGGTCGCGAACAGGTAAGGCGCGCGTTTGATGAATGTGGCGAGTTCGCGGGGAACGTTGGGGCGATCACGCCGAACGGATCAGCGACGACCGCCGTGTCGTCAATCTTGAGCGCTCGCGTCGATCCAAACAATCAAACAGGTAACCAACTATTGGCGCGCGATGCGGAATGGGGCATGCCGCTCTTAAGTCTACCGGGTCGCGCAGGACTAGACCTTGGTTTGGGCTTGTCTTATTCGTCAGCCGCTGTCTGGACACGCTCCGGGCCGTATTCCTATTTCGACGAAGATAACGGAACGCTCAGTCCAGGATTTCGCCTTGGCTTTCCTACGGTGCAGGAAGTTTTCTTTGACGCCCAAGCTGGCGTTAATGCCCGTCTGCTAATTACGCCTTCGGGCCATCGAATCGAGCTGCGGCAAATTGGCACGTCGAACGTCTACGAGGCGGCTGATTCGTCTTACCTGCAACTCATCGATTACGGCGGCAGCCTATTGGTGCGTTCAACTGACGGCATCCAGATGAGCTATGTAAAACGTCAGGATGAATGGCGCTGCACCCAGATCGAAGATCGAAACGGCAATCTGATCAGTGTCAACAATAACGATCAAGGCGACATCACATCGATTACCGACACGCTCGGGCACGTTATCACTTTCAACTACGATGGAAACGCCAATCTCATTTCCATCACGCAACCCTGGGGCGGGCAAACGCACACTTGGGCGACATTTGGCTGGGGCAATCTCTCAATGCAGCCCAACCTGCCCGGAGTTGTCGGGACTCACAGCGGCGATGTGATTCCGGTGCTCGTTCAGGTGGGGCTGGCCGATGGCTCACTATGCGCGTTTGCATACAATGCCAACGGCCAGGTCAACCTCGTCCGGCGCTACACCTCGGACAATGCGCAGCGTTCATACATGGGCTACGACTATGCGCTGAGCGCTGACGGCTCTCCGCGTCTGACTGGCCAGCGCGTGTGGGCGGAGAACTGGACCGGCGGCAACGGCATTCCGAATGAGGTTGCGACGTACTTCGGCGATCCAAGCGACGGGTCGCACGTAATGACCACGCCAGATGGCACGATCTACAAAGAGTTCTATGGCGGCGGCTGGCAGCGCGGTTTGGCTGTACGGAGCGAGATATGGTCGGGAAGTTCACAACAGGAAGTCAGCACGAACTCGTGGACGCAGGATAACCAGAGCGTCAACTATCAAACTAACCCGCGAGTCACTGAAACAAATGTCTATGATTCGGCGGGTAATCGCAGCCGCACAACGGTTGGGTACTACACCTTCACATTGCCAACCGGGGTCAGTTGCAGTCTGCCCAGTGATGGGTTCGAATACCAGGCTGATGCTGTCAATGTCGCTAAGCACACTCACACGGATTACAATCTCGATGCGAATTACTTGAATGCTCGACTCATCGGTTTACCACAGGCAAAGTTCCTGTACGAAGGCACTTCCGCTCTAATGGCTAAGAGCACCTACGTCTATGATTGGGGTGGAGAGTACTTGCAGAACCCACCGGCCGCGACCACTCAGCACGACGGGAACTACTCCACGGACTTTGTGTTGGGGCGAGGCAACCTGGTTGATGCGCTACGCTGGGACGTGACTGACCCGAACAACACGGTCAAGGCGATCGAGTCAAAGATAGGGTATGACATGAATGGCTCGCCTCTCTTCACGCGCGATACGCTCAACCATCAGACCTCGATCAGTTACGCGGACTCATTCTCTGACAGCAACAACAGCCGCCACACGTTCGCTTATCCAACCACGGCCACAGACGCCGATGGCTATAGCTCGACCCTGCAATACAACTTTGATTTCGGCGCCAAGACACGTGTGCAGGGACCGCCGCCTAACAATCCACCCAATGGCACCGGTATCATTCTAGACTTCAGTTATGACGATGCAGCCCGGATCAAACGGGTGACGACCGCGAACACGGGCGCTAACTCGTATTACGAATACGGGCCGAACTACACCCAGGTCTATTCCACGGTGAACAACTTGAGCGCCGATCCGCATGCGGCGGATTCTTATTCAGTGCAGGTATTCGACGGCGCAGGACGAGTGTTTGCAGCAGCGACCAATCATCCCGGAAGCGCGGGCGGTTACAGCGCCGTCTATACCATCTACGACGTGATGGGTCGAGTTTTCGAGCAGTCCAACCCGACCGAGATGAACGGTAGCTGGGTGCCGTCCGGGGACGATGCGGCTGGGTGGACTTTCACGCAACAGACTTATGATTGGAAAGGAAGACCACTGCTTACTACTCATGTGATCGATGGCACTACGAAACAAGCAAGTTATTCCGCCTGCGGTTGCGCGGGAAGCGACATTGTAACCTTGACGGATGAGGTCGGCAGACAACAGAAAATCTACAGCGACGTGCTGGGCCGCATTGCAAAGACTGAAGTGCTTAACTGGGACGGAACCGTCTATTCGACGCGAGTGCTTGCGTACAATGCGCGCGATCAAATCACGTCCGCTAAACAGTATCAAGGAGCAGATTGGAGCGGCATCTATCAAGAGGTCAGCGACACGTACGACGGATACGGGCGACTTCAGACGCGCAAGGCTCCAATCGAAACAAGCGAGACGAGCTACACCTATTACGCTAACGACAAACCGCTGACTGTCACCGATGCGCGCGGGGCGACAACCACCTACGGGTATAATAGTCGTGGCCTTGTTACGGCTGTTTCATACAGTGGGCCCGACCCGGTTCCTGCCGCGATTTCTTACGGATACGATGCAGCGGGTAATCGGACTTCGATGACCGACGAAACTGGCAGTGTCACCTACCAATATAATCAGCTGTCAGGGCTGCAATCTGAGACGCGCCAGTTCGCGGGTATCTCAGGCAATTTCACGCTCAGCTACGAATACAATCTTGCCGGAGCGTTGAATGCCATCACCGATCCAACTGGTTCGAGAGTCGATTACGCGTATGACACGGGCGCGAGACTTTCGAGCATTACGGGCTCTGGCGCTAATAGTGTGCCCACTTATGCCTCTGGTTTCGCCTATCGAGCATGGGGAGGAGTGAAGGACTTCGATCTCGGCAGTGGCGTTCATCATCACCTGGACTTCAACGGTCGTCTGCAAAATACTTCGCTTGTTTTCAGCAACGTCAATACCGTTGGCACGATGAGTTGGAGTTACGACCACTACGCGGACAGCAAACTCTCGAGAGTAAGCGACGCAAACGATCCGCGTTTTGATCGGTTCTTCGATTACGATCATGAGGGACGAATAGCCAACGCGCTGACCGGCAGCGAAGCGCGAGGCGGCTCGACTTTGGACGGTCCCTATCGCCAAAGTTACGCTTACGATGTCTGGGAGAACACAACGTCGCGCACCTATCGCGTGGGATGGGCGCAGAACACGCGAACTGAAACCGTCAGCTATACGAACAACCAACATCAGTTCTGGGGTTATGACAACGCGGGCAACGTCACCGGAACTCTTGACGCTAACTTCGACTATGACGCCGCGGGCCGTCAGAACAGTTTTGTCTCCCGTGCGCTGGTATCAAACAATCAGTCAATGTTGGAGGTCGCCCAAACCTTCGACGGCAACTCCGCGCCGGCGCGCAAGATTGAGACGAGCCGCTCAGAACAAGAGATCGGAGGTCAGCCGCAAGTACAGCAAACCTCAACTATAACTTATTACCTGCGCTCGACCGCGTTAGGCGGCAAGGTGGTAGCCGAACTGGATCAGACTGGCTACAAGCGCAAGGGCTACATCTATGCGGGCGGGATGCAGATCGCTACGCAGGACATCTGGAATCCTGGATATGACGGACAAGTGACTTGGGAGACCACGAGTCCGGCAACGGGCAGTATTTATCTTTCAGACAGCGCGCACAATGTAATCCGTAAGGAACTCGATCCGTTGGGAGCTGATGTAAATACTGCGTCAGAGCCAGCGCCAGTCGAGCCGCCGTTCTACAATCCGAAGTTCGATCAGATGCCAATTCAATATGAAGGGGGGCCATCGGACGAATACTTACAAGCAAACGCGGATTGGGACGCGACGATAGCCTTTACTCAAGAGAACATCCGGCAGGCGAATGATGCCGAGAGTAAATGGCAGAACGGTGATCGCTCTGGCGCGGAAGCGATTCTTAACAATAATCCCAACATCGGCATTGAAGCCTCCGACGGCAAGTCACGCTTCGGCAGAGATGCCGCTCAGTTTCTGGATGCCTTCAGCCAGGCGTCGAGCAAAGCAGCAGTCATCTTTGATAAGGTCGAATTGCTTGATGAACCCGGTGCCGGTTATCCGCAAGGAGCGCTCGGCGTGCCACGACCAGCCAACGTGGCGGCAACTGGAACGAAAGTGGAGAATGCTTCGTCTCCTAATACATACAGTTTGGACATAGATGCTGAAAAGGTCGATGCATACTCAGTGCTTGCTATTAGGGTAACCTTTCACTCGGCACAGGGTTTCGAGACTGATCCGAGCTTGATTTCTGTTTCGCCCGCCAGGGAAGGGACACAGCGGTACAATATCCTTGAGGAATATCTACCCGGAACTGGACGGAAAGCAACTCAGCCTGATTATGGCCAAGTGATTTTCCGTGTAAAAGCAACCGGCCTCGATGCAGGTCTGAGAGCACCCGATATTGTGGTTACGGTTGGGGCCGTCAAGAATCTAAAGTTCATGGATCTAAACAACCGGAACTCCAAACCAATCAATTACGAGAAGCTTTATCTTAGGCTGCAGAAGGCAAATTGAAGGGAGTGCGATTAAAAACGTTTTCCAGCTATCATCCAACGGTAGCACGGGATGATGTGGTTAGTGAGCCTATCAGGTACAGGGAGCATCAGGAGTAATATGGAGCATAGTATGAATAAGCTTACCAGCGTCATAGCGTCTACATTTTGCGCCTTCGCCCTCGTGGCAGCACAAGCTGGACCATCACCTTCCAAAGGTGGGCGTCCATATCCAAATGAACTACCCACCTTGAAGATTTACGAACAAGCAAAATGGAACTCTCTCAGGCCCTATGTTTCCACAGTCGATGATATTGAGAAAGTTCTAGGGAAGCCAGTTGCGGTCTATGACGAGCTACTTCATACGCATGTCCCGGGTTTCCAAGATGATCCTGATTGGACCATCGTGATAGACGTTGTTGGCGAAGGCGGAGATTTGCCGGATTCCGTGGCGGGCCTTGTATTGTCTGTTGAGCTTTATCCCAAGAAGCGCGTTTCTCTGGTAGGAGCGGACTTTTCTGCCTTTAGGGGAGCCACATACACCGGCCGTGACGAAGAAACCACGTCCTATTACGATAAGTTTGGTTTGCGGTATGTAGTGTTTGAGAAAGACACCGCCAATGGACGTTTCCATGCTGGAGACTTGAAGCGGATAATCTATGGACCATCCGACGAGACGACGGCAAAATATGCTTCTAAGAAATAATCGGTTGCAAGTCTCCCCAAAGAAATCGAAAATTGAGCGAACTCCCTCCCGAAAAATACCAAACTGAATTACAACTATTCGAAGAACTGATCCGCTCTTTAAGAATTGATTCTTCACCATAACTCTCCAGAGAATGACATGCAAAACTTATAGCAGGCATGAGCAGAATCAATGGTTGCACCCATCAAATTATCTTGACACCGCAATAAATATGGAGTATCAAGCTTGAGTTTTCAGCGCTTGGCCTCGCTTTGCGCTAATAGTTGCCGTAAGACTTAAAGCATTAAACACCCAATCTTTCGAATCTCTTGGGCAGCCCTCTAAGGGCTTGTCTAGGTGAGTCGGTTTGTGATTGCTAGACAACGTTGAAACTGGGTATAACTGGTAAGAGCGCTCAACTCCAGATGCGCGCTAATTACCTCGTTTCGTTTTGAAAATGTTCCTCAATTCCGCATATCTTTTAGATTACAAGTCTAACGCAGTTCGCTGGATCATAGTTCGCCCTAATCAGAATAGTCCAAAACCGGCGAGGTTAAGCAATGGAGACCTACCCAAAGGCCCATGGAGGGAATTTACCCTAGTTGGCCAGAGTGGTTGGTTCCTTTCACAGAAACCTGGCGGAGCCTAAAGTTTGGTCTCGCCCCTACTTCACCTTAGGAGATCAATGAAAAAACTAAGCGCAGCCGTTCTCTCGTCTATCTTTGTTATCAGTTTGACGGTTGGTTCGAGCCTACGTGTTTCGTCGGCTGTCATTTTGGAGGACTGTTCTTGCACGGCTCCCGATCAAAGCTGTTCAGCTAGCGCTTCCTGCCCCCACGGAGGATGTATATTGCAATGCGTGGGCCAAGGCGACTGCCTTGCTGAATGTTCGGGGTTTTATGAGATGTTTGGGATGGAGACTACACTGCAGTTGCAGAATGCTAGGTATCCTCAATTGGTAAGCGAATTGGCGCGTATCAGTGGAAGAGACATAGCGTTTTCCCCCACAAAGCCAGACTCAGTATTTAATGCCGATTATAAGAGGGCTGTACTCTGGGACATTTTGGATATGTTATCCGATCGTGGGACGGTACAAATCGGAGGGAAGGATTTCGAGAAGCTTAAGAGGATACGGAAAGCTTTATTGTCCGGCACGAAAATCTCATTCTGCATCGGAAACACGCCCGTGAGCACGTTCGTAAATGACATGGCTAGCTTGACTGGATTACCACTGCGAATTACTTCAGGGAGACCTATGACTCTGGTAAATCTCAAAGTACAAGAAGTCACGTTTGACGAGCTCCTTGTTAAAGTATCAGAGCAAACCGGCACAAAGATCATAGAAGACCCATTCGGCGTTCAATAACGCTCGGGTGTTCTCTTCTTGGAGAGAGAAGCCGTACCAGAGTCGGCCCAACTTCGTTGCTCATGAGAGACTAACTCTTGACGTAGACTCAATCTTACCGAGGAGAAGTTGATGAGAGTACCCATTACGCTTGCTGCCCTGCTCCTAGTCTTCGTTACCGTTGTCCTAGTTGTATCAGCCCAATCGGGACAAAAGATGACCTGTAGGTGTGAAAAGAAGAACCCTGACAGTTGTGGTGTCTCCGTAACTTGCTCGGATGGATGCACCGGTCTTTGCGGATCTGGTGTTAATCAGTGCTATACGTCTTGTCGAAAAGGGTGCTTTGCTCAGCGTTTTACCATCAAGTTTGTTAAGAAGACGGGCCAAGAGATAGCCTCCGAGCTTTCACTTCGGTCGCATCAGAGGATTAAGTTCAAGCCATATCTGCGACAAAACGGTGAGCAGTATGATCTCGACATACAGAATGACGACCTCTTTAACGCCTTGAACTTCCTCAACAAAGTTGGGAACGTAACGTATAATGGAATTGATTTCGCTAAGCAAAAACAACTTTGCGCGGAAAAGCGGAATGGCAAAACGATAACCCCTTAGTGGGATAGTTACGCCGAAATCGCGTAGGGCGCACAAATCAAGATCCTAAAATGTGTGTCTCTTCATTCCGATTGGTGGGTCTATCGAGCAGTCGAGCGAACCATCCTATTTGTCCGCAGGGTTTGTCTGAGCACCGGGCTCGCCTCCCAAAAACAGACTCCTTATTTGAAGAATGTCTTGTTTTGCGGCGTTTCGCGTCTTGGTAAGCTCACTTAAATCTGTCCCTGGGCGAGCCCCAATTTTGTTCTGAGCATACTCGATGTTTTTGTTGAGGTATTCTGTAGTTTTGTGAAACAAGTTTTCGCCGAGCCAGAACCTATATTTACTTGCCATCGCTTGATCATTGTGAATAAGCTGAATTATTTTATCAGCTCTCTTGTTGTTCGAGCTGGAATCCTCATTTTGCGCTTCGAAGATGCTCTCGTCTAAGAGCCGATTAACTACAAACTCATCCTCATCAAGTTTTTCCCATACTTCACCAAGTTTTTGTACTCTGATCTTATTTACTTCATCTGAAAAGGTACGTTTAGCTGTTAACTCCTGTTGTAGTCTGCCATAGTAGAATGTAAGGAATCCGCCGGGAATAGCAGATAGAAGAAAGCCTACTACGAGAAGAGCCACAGGTTGCGTGGAAACGCCTTGACCTTTTGATGACTTGGATTTCTCGTCGGCTAGCGTATGGATTCTTTGCGCAAGAGCTTCTAATTCCAATGGGTCATCGGGCCGAACATGTCTGTGATTTTGAACGTTCGGCTCTTCCACCTCAGCAGTTACAATTCGTTCTGATTCTTCGGGCCTTGGAGTTTCTAAATCCGATCGCGAGTGTGAAGGAGGCTGTTTGGAGTCCATAGGAGCATTCTCCCTGTTTAGATAAGAATTGCAATAAACTGAGCGAGTATTTTGATGTACTCTCTGGTCGCGACGGAATCGCTTTCGAATTCCGCTTTTTCTCTATGTTACTCCAGATGTCAATGTATTGTCTTGTGAGACTACACGGCTTCATAGTTCTGGCATTCCGTCGACAAAAGTATGCCGAATAGTTTTTACGCTCCATCTGACAGAACTCCTCACGGCCAAACCGACAATATAAACTAAGGGCGGCAAGCGCACGAAAGATTATGGATCGACTCATAGAGAGAGTCGATCTTTTACTGTGGCAGGATTGTGGCAGGAACAAATAGAAAATCGCTGTGACGGCATGTAACGCGATGTGAAAGAATGTGAAATGGCTTGATTTTGCTCGTGGCTGCATCTCGATGCAAAATCAATTAGTTACGTTTAGGCACCCCGCTTGTTTGGGGTGGGTGAGGCCCCGAGTTCGAATCTCGGCGTCCCGACCAAATAGAAAAGGCTTTCCGCGCGAAAATGTGGAAAGCCTTTTTTGCTGCATCAATGTCGGCGGGAGCCGATGTATTTTAGGAGTCTCTCTTGAATCTCAGAGCTGTCGGGTCTTCGGCGGCGCCTTGCTCTTATTTGAATTTGCATTCGCAGCGCCACCGCTGGTTGAAGTCGTTGAGCGCTGGTTGGCGGCCGGCGCCTTCGTGGCGGTAGCATCGACAAAACTACCGGCCAGAGTCAACACGCACATTGTTCCGTATTCCGGGTGCGGACCACAGCAAACACCTGCGACTTTGTAATCGGCACTCATGATTCGCCGCCGGTGCCCACGGCTTGCGAAGCCATCGTCAATCAACCAAGTGAGCAATCTGTCGCGGCCTGACTCGGGTCCATAAGCAAGGTTCTCACCAATTCCGCCCTGCCAGGTGCCAAAGGGTTTCACTCGCTGCTCGATAAAGCTGCTGTCGTTCCCCTTGTGACCGGTAGCGCCGGTGCCACTCTGATCCTTAACGTGACTCAGAGAGGCGAGGCAAAGACCCGCGGACATGCCCAGGGGAGCCAGAGGCTTGGTCGCGCGCAGAAATGCGATCGCGTCTTCGACGGCACTCCAGCCTTCCTGGGTGGTGACTTCCAACGCCCCGCTCTTGAAATCCTTTCCCTTAAAGAAGGGCTTCAGCTTTTCGAGGTAACCCGCGTAGACGTTCGGATGGGCGCGCACCTCGTTGATTTCATTTATCAGATCTCGCTCGTCTTTCGACAATCCGTCCCTGGCCTGAGTCTTAATGGTTTGCGATTGACTCGCATCCGAGTGGGAAAAAGAAACAATCAGGCCGAAGGCGCAGCACAGCGCCAAAAGTCCAGCTAATCTGACTTTCATTTGGGGGATACCTTTCATTTAGAGAACTGATCAGCTCAAATAGTGATTGCCAAGCAACCTTGTCGGGAACTTTGGCGTTAAATTAACGAAAGTGCCGCGAGCTGTCAATTGATAGTGGACAGGTTCGGGATAAGTGTTTAGCATCTAAAATGACGGCGTCCCCCCTGGCCGAGCTCGTGCACCCGTTTTTCATGGCATTTCGGCATCCACCTGAAGATCATATTCCCCGCGTTGTTCGTGGCGGCCGCATGACGCCGCCGGTCGTCGTGCGTTATGAAGAGCCGCGGACCAGCTTTGTCCGTCGCGTCCTGCGATTTCTCTTGCGGCCATACTTTGTTATCCCCGGGCTGCTTTGTGCAGTGCTGGTTGTAACTGTCTTCTCCTATTACTGGATAACTTTTTCGGCGCGCATAGACAATCTCTTAAAGGGCGAAATCTATACGCGTTCGGCCGGAATCTACGCGGCGCCGAAGCCGATTCGCGTCGGCCAGAATGTTTCTCAGGACGAACTGCTCGCTTATCTGAAGCGTGCGGGATACGTCGAGCGGGGGCAGCAGGGCGACAGCGCGCGCGGGCGTTACGTCATTGACGGAACGACAGTCGAGATTGATCCCGGCCAGGATTCGGTTCTTGACAGTGCCCAGCCCTTCCGGGCAATAAAGGTCCAATTCGCTCGCGGCGGAAAATCAATCGCGGCCATTGCCGGTAAAGACAACAACGCGCGGCTCGACAAAGCGCAGTTGGAACCGGAGTTGATCAGCTCAGTCACCGGCCGCGAACGGGCCAAGCGCAGAGTGATCGGCTATGGCGACCTGCCGCCTGATCTGGTGAAGGCGATTACGGTCACCGAGGATCGTTCCTTCTTTGAACACCACGGCGTTAATATTCGCGGCATCATCCGCGCGCTGCTGCGGCGTTATGACTCTGATCCCAATTCACCGATCGCGCGTCAAGGCGGTTCGAGCATTACCCAGCAGCTCGTCAAGAATCTGCTCTTGTCTCCGGAAATTACACTGAAACGCAAAGTCGCCGAGGCGTACATGTCGGTGATTCTGGAGACCCGTCTTTCCAAGGAAGAAATCTTTGCGCTCTATGCAAATCAGGTTTATCTGGGGCAGCAGTCGGGGTTTTCGATCAATGGCTTTGGCGAAGCAGCCAGCGCTTACTTCAATAAAGACGTTTCGAGTCTTACCTTGCCTGAATCAGCTTTTCTCGCAGGATTGATCCGCAGTCCGAATCGTTACAATCCCTACCATGATATCGACACCGCCACGGCCCGGCGCAATCAGGTGCTCGAATCGATGGTAGAAACCTCGGCCCTCACGCTGGACCAGGCCAAACAGGCTGAAGGCGCCGAGCTGAAACTCGCGACCACCAAAGGCCGGATAGACATTTCCGACGCGCCTTACTTTGCCGATTACGTTCAGAATCAGCTCGGCGATCTGATCGCTGGGCAGGGCGCCGACCACCTGCGGATCTACACTTCGGTCGATATGGATTTGCAACGCGCCGCGTACGCCGCGGTGACGAAGCAACTGACTGCGCTCGACAAAATCGAGAAGAAACGCGTACCGGAAGGAACTGTGCAGGCGGCGTTGGTGGCGATGAACGCACACACCGGCGAGATCGTCGCGATGGTTGGCGGGCGCGACTATGCGAAGAGCCAACTCAATCGAGCTGAAGCATTGCGCCAGCCCGGTTCTGCTTTCAAGCCATTCGTCTATGCGACCGCGCTGAACACTGCTTACGAT
>Ga0137404_10000116_pt1 | contig 47693 bp, 44 predicted proteins | sample CZOMad2_1_16fung_FD_108285 | JGI IMG/M metagenome (GOLD analysis project Ga0137404, IMG submission 108285) | Vadose zone soil fungal communities from Angelo Coast Range Reserve, California, USA - CZOMad2_1_16fungal (Illumina Assembly) | ecosystem: Environmental > Terrestrial > Soil > Vadose... | reverse complement strand
TTTTTCAATCGTCGGGCCGCTCGTGGCTTTGACATTCGCGCCCATCGCCTTTGCCAAAATATTTGCGATGGTGGTTTTTCCCAAACCCGGCGGGCCGCTCAATAAAATATGGTCGAGCGCCTCGCCGCGTTGTTTGGCGGCGGAAACGGCGATTTCCAATCGCTCCTTCACACGCGGCTGGCCGGTGAAATCAGAAAAGAGCGACGGGCGCAGCGTCATTTCAAGCGCCACGTCGGGTTTGTTCAAAGTGGAAGCGGTGTGTTCGGCCATTTGCAGGAGAATGAAAGAAGCGGCGCGCAGCGGCAAGCGCGATTCGCATTGGTCATGGAAGCGTCCCTGCCGGACAGTTCGCATTTTTCAACAAAAAATACTGGAAAATCACCCGGTGCTGATGCAGACTACGCGTCCCTTATGGGACTGAATAAAAGATTTTTTAGAGGTGCAATGGCATTGGCGATCCTGTTTTGCGCGGGAAATTGTTTTGCCGGCGACGCGGACATCAATTTGCCGGCGTTGCAAAATATTTCATTCGCGAACGGCAGCCTGGGCGGCCACGCGATTTTATGTTTCGGCCTCGTCGTTTGCGTCATCGGCGCGCTGTTCGGAATCGTTCAATATAAACAAACGCGCGCGTTGCCGGTGCATAAATTGATGGCCGACGTTTCGCATGTCATCTGGGAAACGTGCAAAACGTATCTGCTGCAACAGGGAAAATTTCTCGCCGCGCTCTGGATTCTTATCGCGCTGTGCATGATTTATTATTTCGCCGCGCTTCAACATAAGTCCATCGGCAGCGTTGTGATCATTCTTGCCGCTTCGATTTTGGGAATTCTCGGCAGCTACGGTGTCGCGTGGTTCGGCATCCGCATCAACACGACGGCAAATTCCCGCGCCGCGTTCGCCGCGCTCAAAGGTGATTCGCTCAAAACACTTTTCATTCCGCTCAAATCCGGCATGAGCATCGGACTGCTGCTCGTTTGCGTGGAACTCTTTTGCATGATTTGCATTCTCCTGTTCATTCCGCGCGAACTCGCCGGGCCGTGTTTCATCGGTTTCGCCATCGGCGAATCGCTCGGCGCATCGGCTTTGAGAATTGGCGGCGGCATTTTCACGAAAATTGCCGACATCGGCAGCGACCTGATGAAAATCGTTTTCAACCTGCCGGAAGATGATCCGAAAAATCCCGGCGTCATCGCCGATTGCACCGGCGACAACGCGGGCGATTCCGTCGGCCCGACCGCCGACGGTTTTGAAACTTACGGCGTCACGAGCGTCGCGTTGATTGCGTTTCTTGCCATTGCGCTTGTCGCTTCGCCAATTCTTTGCGGCAAACTCATCATCTGGCTCTTTGCGATTCAAACGCTCATGGTGCTCGCGTCGCTGGCTTCATTTTACGTCAACAAATTCGTCAGCCAAATCCGTTACGGTGGCAAAAAAGATTTCAACTGGGAATCGCCATTGACCGATCTGGTCTGGATCAATTGCGTCCTTGCCATCATCACCGCCTTCGCCGCGAGCAAATTTTTGCTCGGCGATTTCACCAACTCCACCGGAGCGCCGCTGCCGAATCTCTGGTGGACGCTCGCGGCGATCATTTCCTGCGGCGCGCTGGCTGGCGGACTCATCATGGAATTCACGAAAATTTTCGTCAGCACGAAATCGCGGCACGTCCGCGAAGTCATGCGCTCGTCCGAGCAAGGCGGCGCGTCGCTGAACATTTTGTCGGGCTTCGTCGCCGGAAATTTTTCCGCGTTTTGGATGGGTCTCGTGATTTTGTTCCTGATGTTCGTCGCGTATTTGTTTTCGTTGAACGGCGATTTGACACAACTTATGCCGCCGGCGTTTTCATTCGCTGCGCCGATTTTTGCGTTCGGCCTTGTCGCTTTTGGTTTTCTGGCGATGGCGCCGGTGATTGTCGCCGTGGACAGTTTTGGCCCCGTGACCGACAACGCGCAATCCGTTTATGAATTGAGCCAGATCGAACGTGCGCCGGATATCGGCGCTGAAATCGAAAAGGAATTCGGCTTCAAACCCGATTTCGGCAGCGCGAAACTTGAATTGGAAAAAGGCGACGGCGCGGGCAACACATTCAAGGCCACTGCCAAACCGGTTTTGATCGGCACTGCCGTCGTCGGCGCGACCACCATGATTTTCGGCATCATCATGTTGCTTGAGCGGAGCTTTGGCAGCGCGGTCAGCAGCTTGAGCCTTATCGAACCGCAAATTGTTTTCGGCCTGCTCATGGGTGGTTCGGTGATTTACTGGTTCACCGGCGCCAGCACGCAAGCCGTCGTCACCGGCGCGTATCGTGCCGTCGTGTTCATCAAACAAAACATGAATCTCGAAAAGCAAACCGCTTCGATTGAGGACAGCAAAAAAGTCGTCGAGATTTGCACCGTTTATGCTCAACGCGGACTCATCAACATTTTCATCGTCGTCTTTGCCTTCGCGCTCGGCCTGCCATTTTTCAATCAATACTTCTTCATCGGCTATTTGATTGGCATCGCGTTCTTCGGATTGTTCCAGGCAATTTTCATGGCGAACGCTGGCGGCGCGTGGGACAACGCGAAAAAAATTGTCGAAGTGGATTTGCGCCAAAAAGGAACCGAACTTCACGCCGCAACCGTCGTCGGCGACACCGTCGGCGATCCGTTCAAAGACACCAGTTCCGTCGCAATGAATCCCATCATCAAATTCACGACGCTTTTCGGACTGCTCGCGACCGAAATCGCCGTGACCATGAAAAAAGAACATCCCGATTCGCACGTTTCGTGGGCCATCGGCGGCGTTTGTTTTATCATCGCGCTCGTCTTCGTTTATCGTTCGTTCTATTGCATGAGAATTCCCGAAGACAAAGCTGTTGTGAAATAATTTCAGACTTGCTGCTTTTCTTCATTGGCCGTTTGATTACAGTTAAATTAAACAGCCTATGAAAAATCTTCGTTTGAGCCATTTGTTTATTTTTGTCGGAATATTTGTCGCGCTCAATTTATCCGCGCAGGAAAAAATAAATTGGCTGCCCATGAAGGATGGCTTTGTCAAAACGAATGGCGAGTGGGTGACCATCGGCGGTATCATGGTCAAAACCAACTCTCCTTTGAACACGGATTATTTCAAGCAATTCAAGTGGCGGGACGAACAGTTGGATAAAATAATGAATTCTGGTGCGTCCAATGCAACCGACCGACTGGTTGAAGGCGCATGGACACTCATCAAAGATTATCCAAAAGAGGCAAACGGTTATCAGTTCATCATGGGAGCAACGGAAGATTACGAATATCTTGGCAATTTAGACAAAGCGCGAGCTTTGGCGAATGAATTGGTTGCCAGCTCCGCGCCTGAAAAATACAAACTCTGGACGAAGGGTTTTCTGAATCGGCTCGATTCACATGGCAAATCCGTGTCCTTGCAATTCACGGCGGTGGATGGGCGCGAAGTGGATTTGGCTCAAATGCGAGGCAAAGTTGTGCTGGTGGATTTTTGGGGAACGCATTGTGGTCCTTGCGTAGCAGAATTGCCACGAGTGAAGGCGGCTTTGAAAAATTTTCATGCGCAAGGTTTTGAAGTGATTGGCATCAGTTGCGATACAGATAAAAAGGAATTGGAAGAATACGTTAAGCAGCATGATATTTCATGGCCACAGTATTTTGATGGCAAGCAGCAGAATGATAACAAATTTACCGTGGAATTTGGTATTGATGGAATCCCGCATATGTTTCTGGTGGACAAGAAGGGTTTCTTGCGTTTTGACAATGTGCGGGCAAGAGATGATGTCCACCCAAAAGGTGACACAATCAGTTTTGAAGGAAAAATTTCCAAGCTGCTGGCAGAATAAAATTTCCGCGCCGAAATTAAAAACTCGAAAATCTCCGCGCGTGATTCAAAATTGAATCATGTCCGAGATTCGGCGTTCCATCCAAGTCAACTGGCAACTGCGCGTCTTCTTCACCGAAGACATCTTTGCTCCGGCAAATCCGGTTTTGAAAAACGCGCTTGCCGATGGCCTGCCAAAAAAAGTTCTCGTTGTCCTCGAAGACGCGCTCGCCCAATCGCAGCCGACGCTCGAACGTCAGATCGAAAATTATTTTTCCGCCCACGGCAAGCAATTGCAACTTGCCCGCTCGCCGCTGTTTGTCGCCGGAGGCGAACAATCGAAAAATTCCATCACCATCGTCACCGACATTTTGTCGCAGATTGATCGTTACCACATTGACCGCCAATCCTATTTGCTCGCCGTCGGCGGCGGCGCGTTGCTCGATGTCGCCGGTTTTGCCGCGGCAACCGCGCATCGCGGCGTGCGGCACGTCCGCATTCCGACGACGACTTTGTCCCAGGCCGATTCCGGCGTCGGCGTGAAAAACAGCATCAATGCCTTCGGAAAAAAGAATTTTGTCGGCACATTCGCGCCGCCGCACGCCGTCATCAACGATTTCAATCTGCTTGCCACGCTCAAGCCGCGAGAGAAACGCGCCGGTTACGTCGAAGCCGTGAAAGTCGCTTGCATCCGCGATGAAAAGTTTTTCGACGAAATCGAACGCGAAGTCGAAAAATTGATTTCATTCGAACCGGCGACGGTGAAGCAATTGATCCGTCGTTGTGCCGAATTGCATTTGGAACACATCGCCACGGGCGGCGACCCGTTCGAAATCGGTTCGGCGCGCCCGCTGGATTTCGGCCATTGGGCGGCGCACAAACTGGAGCAGCTTTCCAATTTCCATCTTCCTCACGGCGAAGCCGTTGCCATCGGCGTTGCTCTCGATGTGATTTACTCGCGCGACGCCGGTCTGCTCGACGCGCCATCCGCCGAACGGATTTTGAAATTGCTCGAGCAACTCGGTTTCAAATTGTTCGCTCACGAATTGTTGGCCGTTGACGGTCGCGGCCATTTCCAAATCCTCAACGGCCTCGAAGAATTTCGCGAACATCTCGGCGGCGAACTGACCGTCACGCTTTTGAAAGAAATCGGGCGCGGAATCGAAGTTCAGGAAATGAACGCAAATAAAATTGTCGAAGCGATCGGTGAACTTCGCCAACGCGCCGAAAAAAAATGAATCGTGTCGCGGTCATCAACGTTGTCGGCCTCACCGAAGCGCTCATCGGCGAACATACGCCACGCATCGCGGAATTTCGTAAACGCGGCGCGCTCGCGCACATCGCGCCCGCGTTTCCCGCCGTCACCTGCACGGCACAATCGAATTATCTCACCGGCAAATTACCGCGCGACCATGGCATCGTCGGCAACGGCTGGCATAATCGTGAATTGTCTGAAGTTCAATTTTGGAAACAATCGAATCACATCGTTCACGGCAAAAAAATCTGGGACGCACTCCGAAAACAATCTGAAATCGTAAATCGTAAATCATCAATCGCAAATGTGTTTTGGTGGTTCAACATGTATTCGAGCGCGGATTATTCCATCACGCCGCGCCCGATTTACAAGGCCGACGGCGGAAAAGTTTTCGACATTTATTCATGGCCATATTCCATCCGCGAAGAAATCAAAAAAGATTTGGGCGAATTTCCGTTCTTCGGATTTTGGGGACCAGCGGCGGGAATCAAAACGTTGCAAGGCTCTGCTGATTGCGCGACGCGCTGGATTGCGGAATCGGCGAAGTGGATTGAAAATAAATACGCGCCGCCGCTGAACCTGATTTATTTGCCGCATTTGGATTACAATTTGCAGCGGCATGGCGTTTATGTGGGTGGCACAGGCGTCTCGCCTGTTCATTCCGGCGTCCCGCCGGAAAATTCTTCCGGAAATAAAATTCGGCGAGACGCCGAATTCAACAAGCGGGACGCTTGTTCCACCAATCCCAAAATCATTCCCGATTTGCAGGCGATTGATTCTATCGTCGGCGACCTCATCAAATATTTCAGCGCGCGCGGCGTGAAAATCGTTTTGCTTTCCGAATACGGCATCACGAACGTGGACGCGCCGATTCATTTGAACCGTTTGTTCCGGCAAAAAGGCTGGCTTGCAATCAAAGACGAACTCGGCATGGAAATTCTCGACGCGGGCGCGAGCAAAGTTTTTGCCGTGGCCGATCATCAAGTCGCGCACATTTATTTGAACGACCGCTCGCTCGAATCGAAAGTGCGCGACGTGCTGGAGAAACAGGTCGAGGTGGACGTGACCGTCCTCGGTGCAAAGGAAAAGGCCGAAGCGGGCATTGGCCATCCGCGCGCCGGAGATTTAATCGCCGTCGCGCCGGAGAACGCGTGGTTCACTTATTATTACTGGCTCGACGACGCGCGCGCGCCGGATTTTGCGCGGACGGTGGACATCCATCGCAAACCCGGCTACGACCCGGTGGAATTGTTTCTCGACCCGAAGATTCCGCTGCCGAAATTAAAAATCGCGTGGCGGCTGCTGCAAAAGAAACTCGGCCTGCGGATGTTGATGGACGTGATTCCGCTCGACGCGACGCTGGTGAAAGGTTCGCACGGACGGCGTCCGGCGGACAAACGCGATTGGCCGGTCATCATCAGTGAAAGGCCAGAATTTTTGGGCGTGAAAGAAATTGAATCAACGGAAGTTTTTCAAATTTTGCTACGGCAAATTTTGGAGTGAAAAACATTGATTCCCTTTAGAGTAAGATTAGGCTCATTGCGTGATGCGAAAAAGCCGCACAATAACTTCGTCTCGTGTTCGCTCGCTGATTCTTTCAGGAAGTAAGCTGCCTGAAATTACAACGGTTGATGAAACCATTGTAGCTCAAGCGGTGCGAAAAGTGAAAAGTCGTCACAAACGCGCTTACGACGCTTTGCATGACCACGCACATTCGGAAATCGCCTCCGGTCAATTCTCCACTTTGACGACTTATCGCGCGCGTCGCGGACGCAAGGCGAAATGAAATTCCGGGTCATCCTGACCTAAATCAACGGATATTTTTCAACTTCTGCTACGTCACATTTTTCGTTAAAATTTTATTTGAATAGGACAAAATTTGTCTTACCCTTTTGATATGGAAACTCCTCCATTGACAGTTCGGGATCAGTCGGACGCCGACGAGACAATTGCGCGGCGTCTCAAACTTATTTACAACGGCGTCGAAGGCGGCTTGGGCGGTTTCTTTGAGCGACTTCGCCGCGAAAAAAATGAGTTTGGTTCTGACGTTTATGAGACCGACAAATTGATTGGAAGAAAATTCAAAGCGGTCGCTAAATGCGGAGAAACGTCAGATTGTGGCAACGATTGATCCTAATTTCAGAGCGGACATAAATCGCTCAGTTCAAATCTTCGGCGACCTCACTGATGATTTAGTAGGGAAATTAGCTGTAGAAATTTTGAAGCTCCGTTCTCCTGGAGAAAATCCAATCACAGTTTTTATTAACAGCAACGGAGGCGTCGTGCGTTGTGGCGAATTCATCTATGACTTTTTATCTTCCAAAACCACGAGCGGAAAGGTTTGCAGGAAGATGAAAATCCGTTGAGTTCAATTGATGCATATTGGCTTGGTGCAGTAGATGAAGTGTATGATTCCAATTTGCCCTGCTTGCGTGAAGTTGTTGAAAGTCAAACACCGGAACAGCCTAAACTTCCATCTTCTTCTGACGAACAATCGCAACCATCTGCTTAAATTATTTTACCGTCTCCGTCCGGGGGCGAAATGATAACCGCCGCGAATTCTTGAGCCGCGGGCTTTGCCGGGAAAACCTTTCGGTTGGCCGGGTTTGCCTTCCTCGAAAAGCATCGTGTATTTGTAATCGAAATTTTCCAGCTTCACGCGCGCGATTTTCTGGCTGATGAACCGTTCGATGGCGAAGACGTGGCTGGAATCTTCGGAGGTCATGATGGTGAAGGCGTCGCCGGTGGCTTCGGCGCGTCCGGTGCGCCCGATGCGATGGATGTAATCTTCTGGATGCTGCGGCACGTCGTAGTTGATGACGTGGCTGACGTCGGCGATGTCGAGTCCGCGCGCGGCGATGTCCGTGGCGACGAGGACTTCAAAGCGGCCGTCGCGAAAACCGCGCAACGCCTGCTCGCGTTCGCGTTGCGTGCGGTTGGAATGCAGCACGGCGACGGCGTGATTGCTGCGCTTGAGCGTCTGCGCGATGCGGTCGGCGCCGTGTTTTGTCCGGCAAAAAATCAGCACGGAATTGTAATTCACGGAATCGAGCAGCTTGAGCAGCAGTTCGGTCTTTTGCGAATCGGCGACGGGATAGATGACGTGTTTCACCGTTTCGGCGGGCGAACGGCGCGCGCCGATCTCTATCGTTTCGGGATTGTGCATCGCCCATTTGATGAGCGTTTCAATTTGCGGCGGAATCGTCGCGGAAAACAGCGCGGTGTGACGCTGGCGCGGGCATTTGTCCAAAATGCGGCGCACGTCTGGCAAAAATCCCATGTCGAGCATCCGGTCGGCTTCGTCGAGCACGAGAAATTGAGTTTTATCCAATCGCAAAGTGCCTTTTTCCATGTGGTCGAGCAGCCGTCCGGGCGTGGCGACGACGATGTCCGCGCCGGCGCGCAATTCGTCCGTCTGCCGCCCGTAACCGACGCCACCGTAAACAACGGTGGTTTTCAAATTCGTGAAGCGCGCGTAATTATGAATGGCGGTCTCAACTTGCGCGGCAAGTTCGCGCGTGGGTTCGAGGATGAGCGCGCGCGGGCCGGGCGCGTGTTGCACGAGCTTCGAGAGAATGGGCAAAGCGAACGCGGCGGTTTTGCCGGTGCCGGTTTGCGCGCTGCCGATGACGTCGCGTCCTGCGAGCACGAGCGGAATCGAGCGCAACTGGATGGGCGTCGGTTCGATGTAACCCATCGCTTTGACGCCATCCACGATTGTCGGAGAAAGACCTAATTTACTAAAAGCCATAGGCTAATCTAGCAGTGCAGGAAATTATTGAAAGCAATGAATTTGAAACGCGCGGCTCAAGACGGCGACGGAACTTCTTCCGTCGGCTTTGCTTCGTCCAAAGTGGCTTCAGATTGAACCGATTTAGGCACGGGTGCCGATGATCCAGTTGGCGCGGAAATTTCTGCTTCGGCTTGAGGCACCGGATCCGTTGAAACAATTTCGCCTTCCGTCGCAGGCTTTTCTTCGGCGGATTTTGTTTCGTCCGTTTTCTTTTCCGGTTTCGGCGGGCGCGGCAACGGTTTCTTCGCCGTCTCCATCCGACCGTCGGCAAATTCCAAAACGTGGCCTTGATGAATCAGCCAATGCAAGTCGGCAATCAACGCCGTTTGTTCCGGCGTCGGCCCGTCGGGCGCATCAACTTTCGGCTCATCCGGTTTGACTTCAAGAACCGCAGGCTTTGGCGGCGTGGGCGCGAGCGATTCAATCAATTTCCGTCGCGTGCATCTTGGATTCGTGCTGATGAAGCCAATAATGCGCTTGATGTTTTCCGAAACCGGCGTCGTCTCCAAATCCAAAAATTGCGGGCGCGCCACGCTGACATGCACGGCCATTTTGTTGACCTTGAAAAATTGTAGGCCGAGCGACGCAAATTGTTTGCTCAACGCCGTCGCCAATTGTAGCGGGAAATGTTTTTGATTTTCCCATTCCGTCCGCACGAGCCGATACAATTCACGGCTCTTCAAATTCCTGCTCACCACGCCGCTGACCGTATGTTTCTCGGCTTGCTTGATGATTGAATCCTTGTGCGTCGCGCGAAAATGTTTTTCAACTTCTTCCATCGTCGGCAACTTGAGCGGTTCGGGCACGTTGAGGCAGGCGTATTCCGTCTTGAAACTTTGCTCCTCAATCCATTTTTTGACGACCACTTCGTCCTTCACGATTTTTACGCGCGCCTTGAACATGTCGAACGGCATCCGTGAAAATTTTTCCGTGTGCAGCTTGCGCAATTGATTTTGGTAATCGTGATAATTCGGCGGGCCGAGAATCGCGCCGCTCAAACCGCATTGCGCGACAAACGTGTAAGTGCCCTTCGGCGGCTCGGTGGCCGTGCGTTCAGCCTGATAAAACGTGGCGAAATGATTTTTAAGGACATGCTCGACGGCTTCGTCTTCCGAAAGCCACGGCGTGTCGTCGAGCGCGCAAACAAAAAGTTGCTGCGCAATCGCGCCGTCGGATTTTTTCTTCACGCCAAGCTGGACGGAATAACGCTCCGGCTTATCCAAAACCAGTTGCGCGATTTGAAAGAGCGGATAGCAACGCCCTGTCATCTTGATCTGGCGGGACAGAGATTCAACGCCATTCTCATCGGCAACAAAAGTGACGGAAATTTCCGGCAATGGCGCGGGCGGTTCAGGACGCTCGCGGCGTTCACCGCGATTGTCATCACGTTGGCCAAAAGATTTCTTGCGGTCGCCACCACCAAATTTGGAACCACCGCGCGGCGGGCCGCCACGACGTTCACCGCCGCCGGAATCACGACGCGGGCCGCGACGTTCGCCGGGTTTATCGCTGAAACGGCGTTCGGGCTTTACGCCTTCGAGTCCGGTAAATTTTTCAAAGCGCTTGGATTCCGTTTTTGCCTGCGTCCACGCGGGCTGAAACAGATTCTCCAAATCAAGACCGAGATCGGAAACGTCACTCATGTATAAAAATCCCGCTTTGCGGGCTTGAAAAGATGGCTTGGTCTGGCGCGGAAAGCAAGAACGGCTTCGGATGACGATTCGGTTAAAGTCACCTGCGATGAATCGGCAGCCTTAAAGTTTCTATCATTTTGCGGGCAATTAAATATCGCCGTTCGTCGGTGACGTTTCCCTTTTGGTCATCAAATCGTTCCTTCGGCAGCAAATGGATTTTATCACAACGCACCATTGTTTTCCAATCCAGCCCGTCCGCTTCGTCCAAAACTTCTTCGGTGGTTTTTGGCTCGCGATTCACTTTGGCCGACGTGCAAAGCAGGGCGTTCACTTCTTCAACGTCGGGATTCTGGCAGGTTTCGTCGTTGGAAATGATGACAGCCGGATGCCGCCGCTCCTTGCTGAACGGAAACATGAAAATATCCCATTGCTTCATCGCGTCCTTTATTCAAGGTCTTTGGGCGCGCGAATCACCGAAGATTTGGCGAGCCGATTTTCTTCCTGAATTTCCGCCTTGCTGTAAGCGTTGGCAAAATATCCCGCCGGACGAACAGGAATGGGTTCAATTTCTGGAACTTCCTGCAAAACGAACCGGCGATGGCCGCGAACAATATAAACCGTCTCGCCGCGACCGGCTTTTTCCATCAGGCGGCCTAAATACGTTTTGGCATTGCTCAACGTGAACAGTTGCGAGCGCAAATTGACTTTCGTTTTTCGGGAACGGGCACGACCGGCAATTTTCATAGACTAAATGTAGGCTGAATTCAGGCTATTGTCGAGGATAATTGTAGCAGCCGACGTGAGCCGGCTCATTTCTTTTTTAAGATAAATCAGAGCGGACTGACGTCCGCTGCTACAATTTTATAAAACGCTGTGCGGGCTTGAAAAAATGGCTTGGTCTGGCGCGGAAAGCAAGAACGGCTTGGGTGTCAATAGGCACCCTTAAAAATGTGAATGACTTTACCGCGAATGTCAGTTGCTGGCAGTGTTCCAAGAAATTTAGAATCAATGCCATTAGTGCTAGCCGCGCTTAAATAGAATTGACCAGCAGGAGTATTTGTTCGCTGATCAATTATCCGAACCGTGAGAATTTTAGTTCCGTCCGGTATCGAAAGATTTACGACAACTAAATCTCCGTTGCTAAGCGATGAAATGTCAAACCGTTTTTTAGCTACAACAACATCATTGGTTGTGAGTAGCGGTTTCATTGAATTCGTCGGCATCGGCATTACGATAAAAAGTGAACGCACGATCACGACAAAAAGCACAAAAACGACGATGAGAATCAAGATTATTGTTACAACAATCTTGAAAAGATTTTTCATCGTCGTTGCCGTTTATTTTTCTTCCGCCGTCACGCCATTTCGCTTCGCCAAAATCGCATCCACAATTTTCTTTGCGAGCGCAGGTTTTTCGACGAGCGCTTTTTGCGCGGCTTCTTTGCCTTGCCCGATGAGTTCGCCCTCGAATTGCAACCACGCGCCTTTTTTGTCCACGACGCCGTCGGTGATGCCCACGTCGAGGATGCTGCCTTCTTTATTGATGCCGTGATTGTAAATGATGTCGAACTCGGCCTCGGCGAACGGCGGCGCGACTTTATTTTTCACGACCTTGACGCGGACGTGGTTGCCAATCGGATTTTGCGCGGCGTCCTTGAGCGTTTCCTTGCGGCGGATGTCGAGGCGCACGCTCGCGTAAAATTTCAGCGCCTTGCCGCCGGGCGTCGTCTCGGGGCTGCCAAACATGACACCGACTTTTTCGCGCAATTGATTCGTGAAAACGCAGGTGGTCTTGGACTTGCCGAGGATCGCGGTGAGCTTGCGAAGCGCCTGCGACATGAGCCGCGCCTGCATTCCCATCGTGGCCATGCCCATCTCGCCTTCGAGTTCGGCTTTGGGCACGAGCGCGGCGACGGAATCAATCACGATGACGTCGAGCGCGTTCGAGCGCGCGAGCGTTTCGCAAATCGTCAGCGCTTCTTCGCCGGAATCCGGCTGCGAGACGAGCAGGTCGTCGAGGTTCACGCCGAGTTTTTTTGCGTAAGCGGGATCAAGCGCGTGCTCGGCGTCAATGAACGCGGCGAGTCCGCCGGATTTTTGCGCGTTGGCGATGACGTGGAGCATCAACGTCGTTTTGCCTGAAGATTCCGGCCCGTAAATTTCAATCACACGTCCACGCGGAATGCCGCCGACGCCGAGCGCAAGATCGAGCGCGAGCGCGCCCGTGGGAATGATTCCGATTTTGACTTTCGATTGCGCGTCGCCGAGCCGCATGATCGCGCCGTCGCCGTAACTTTTGTGGATGCTGGAAATGGCGGCTTCGAGTTCGCGGGCGTGCGACGGCGCGGCTTTGATTTCAACAGCGTTTTTTTCAGATTTGGTTGCCATAATTTTGAATTCCCTTTGTTGTATTTTACGAGGTGCGACATTAGTGAATCGCGGTTGAATAGTCAAACGCGGGTTGTTCACCGGATTAAGATTTACCGCGACAAAGTTTGCTGGTTTAATTTTTGAGGTTTCGGCTGGAAGGGTGGCTGAATGGTTAAAGGCACCTGACTCGAAATTGAAAAACGCGAATTTCCCTTATTTTACTCTCATAGACATTTCAGATTTAATCGAAACAACGCAAACTAAATTGCCAGTATCTTTGCATTTTTCGCAAGCAATGGTTTCAACCTTGTAATAAACTGGTTGCCGATTCGCACAAGCCGATGAAAGTTTCCTCCGCGAGGTTCAGTCGCTTGCCGCGCCAGTGCAAAATCCCCCAGCGCCGCTGCAATTTTTTTCGTCCGAGCGGCAGCGCGACAAGCGAGCCTTCCCCGATTTCTTTTTGAGCAATCCACGGCGCGAGGATGCTCACGCCGATGCCGAGTTTCACCAGTTCCTTTGTCGCCTCCATGCTGCCGGCTTCAATCACGGTGTTCAGCACCATTTGCTCGCGGCGAAAATATTCCTCGATGAGCCGGAACGTGATGCTGCGCTTGTTGTAGAGGATGTAATTCTGGCGCGGAATTTCCGCACGCTCTACACGCCCGGCCTTCGCCCACGGGTGCAGCGCGGCGACGATGAAATGCAGTTCGTCCGTGAAAAGCGGATGAAATTCAAGCTGCGGTTCATTGCTGGCCTCGAGCGAGAGCGCAAGGTCAATCCGATGGTGCAGCAGCGCATCAACCATCTCAGGCGTGTCGCCCGGTTCGATGGTGATGGCGTGTTCGGGAAAACTTTCTTTGAACTCCCGCAATACTGGCGGAATGATGTGCTGGCACGCCGTCGTACTCGCGCCAATCCGCAGTCTTCCTTTGCCCCATTTGCCGAGATGTCCGAGCGTTTCGCGCGCGGTTTTCATTTCCTGCAAAATTTTTTTCGAGTGATGCAGCAATTGTTCACCCGCCTGCGTAAGCACGACCTTTTTACCCAGCCTGTCCAAAAGGCGACAGCCAATATCGGCTTCCAGCGCCTTCATCGAGTGGCTGATGCCTGATTGGGTGAGGTGCAGCTCGCGCGCGGCCTGCGTGAAGCTGCCCGTGCGCGCGAGCGCGCAGAACGCGCGAACCTGCCGACTGTCGAGCGGCGCGCTCATGTATGAATCCGGCTCATTGTTTCCATTGAAATTAAGAGTAGCAATCATCGCGCCGAAATCAACCTTTGGCACATGGCGCGCTTAATCATCAGGCGGCGGCTGAAAAACCGCGACGAGTGAACAAAAAAACGCACATGACCAAAATGCCCGTGACGCAAAGAAAATTGCGCGTCGGCTTTGTGCCGTTGACCGATTGCGCGCCGCTCGTGATGGCGCACGAACTCGGATTATTCCGTAAATTTGGATTAAACGTCACGTTGAGCCGCGAACTCGGCTGGGCGACGATCCGCGACAAAATCATCCACGGCGAACTGGAGGCCGCGCACGCCGTCGCCGGAATGCCCGTCGCCGCGACGCTCGGACTCGGCTCGATTTCCTGCGACTGCCTGACCGCGCTCGTTCTCAATTTGCACGGCAACGCAATCACTCTCTCAAATGAACTTTGGAAACGCGGCGTGCGTGATGGAAAAACATTGCGCGAAGAAATCAATCGTTCGCGCCGCGAGAAAACTTTTGTCTTCGGTGTTGTTTATCCGTTTTCATCGCACAATTTTCTGCTGCGCGACTGGCTGGCGGCGGCAGGAATTCATCCCGACCGCGACGTGCGCATCGTCGTCGTGCCGCCGCCGCAGATGGTGGCGAACCTGAAGGCCGGAAATCTCGACGGCTTTTGTGTGGGCGAACCGTGGAACTCGGTCGCCGTGCAATCGCGCGTCGGCTGGTGCGTGGCCGCGAGCGCGGAGCTTGCGCCCGGCCATCCCGAAAAAGTCCTCATGGTGCGCCGCGATTTTGCCGAGAGACGCGATGCGGAACACGTCGCGCTCGTCGCCGCGCTGCTGGAAGCCTGCGAATTTTGCGACGCGCCGGACAATCGCGAGGAAATCATCACCACGCTCGCGCAGCCGGCTTATGTGAATGTTCCGGCGGCGGCGTTGCGGCGCGGGTTCAGCGCGGATTTTGATTTCGGCCACGGCGGCGTGCGGCACATCCCGAACTTCAGCGTGTTTCACCGGCACAACGCGAACGAACCTTCGAGCGACAAAGCCGAGTGGATTCTTCAACGGCTGCGCGCCAGCGGATTGTGTCCGAATCCTGCGCCGCTCACCGACGAACTGGGTTGCCGCATTTTCCGCACGGACATTTTTGACCGGGCACTCTGCCTTCGTAATTCCACCACCAACATTGACTATGAAAAACACACCCAATCAGAAAACGAACTCGTCCCAGCATAATTTGAATCGCCGCGAATTTCTCGGCAAAGCCGTCAAAGGCGTCACGCTCACCGCGTTGTTCGCCGGACTGCCCAAAAGCTGGATCGGCAGCGTCTATGCCAGCGACGCGCCGGAAGCGGCGACGATGAACTTCGGCATGATTGCGCTGACGGATTGCTCGCCCATCGTCATCGCGCACGAAAAAGGTTTCTTCAAAAAATACGGCATCAATTCCACCGTGACGAAAGGCGCGAACTGGGCGGCCATCCGCGACAATCTTTCGACTGGCACGATTCAAGCGACGCATATGCTCATCGGAATGCCGATTGCCTCGACGATGGGACTGGCCGGTTCACCGAAAAAACCGATGATCATTCCGTGGCTGATGAACCGCAACGGACAGGCGATTTCACTCAAGACGGAGTGGAAAGGAAAAGTCGGCGCGGATCCGAAAGCCATCAAGCCGTTCGTCGAAAAAGCAAATTTACTCGGTGAACCGCTGACGTTTGCGATGACTTTTCCGCCGGGCACGCACGCGATGTGGATGCGTTATTATCTCGGCGCAGGCGGCATCAATCCCGACAAGGACGTTTCGCTCATCACTGTTCCGCCCGCGCAAATGGTGGCGAACATGAAAATCGGCAAGATGGACGGCTTCTGCGTCGGTGAACCGTGGGGCGCGCGCGCCATCGCGGACAAGATCGGTTACACCTCCGTTTCCACGCAGGACATCTGGAAAGATCATCCAGAAAAAGTTTGCGCGTTCCTCGCCGAATTCGCCGACAAAAATCCGAAGACGGTGAAAGCGGTTTTGAAAGCGTTGAACGAGGCGAGCATCTGGCTCGACGATTTGAGCAACCGCCCGGAGCAATGCGAAATTGTCAGCAAACCGACTTACATCAACTGTGATGCCAAGACGATTCTTGGCCGGTTGCAAGGTCATTACGATTACGGCGACGGTCGCACGAAGGAAGACCCGAACTACATGATCTTCAGCAGCCGCAACTGCAATTACCCGCAGCCGAAATTTGCGAAATGGTTTCTCTCGCAATATCGCCGCTGGGGTTTGCTCAAAGGCACGCCGGATTATGACGGCATCGCCAAGCAAGTCATGCGCACGGACATTTACGAAGAGGCGATGAAGGAAATCGGCTACGCGCACGGCGGCATGAACAATGACAAAGAAACGCTGTTCGACGGCGCGACATTTGACCCGACCGGCGATTTGGAGGCTTATGCAAAAAGTTTCGCGGTCAACAATGTGAAAGGCTGAAATGAAATCATTCAAATTTGACTGGTTCGTTTTGCCGCTCGTCGGCGTCGCCGCAGTTTTAATCCTGTGGCAAATCTCGTGCGCGACATGGGCGAAAGACTTGCCGACGCCGGCGAAAACGTGGGAAACCAGCAAGCCTTACATCGTCGAGCCGTTCGCCAAGCGCGGTGAAATGGACCAGGGTATTTTGCGTTTCACCTGGTATTCATTGCAACTCGTCGCAAAGGGTTATTTGCTCGCGCTGCTCATCGGAACGCCGATTGGATTTTTTCTGGGGTTGTCCAAAACGTTCACGAAAATTTTTGATCCCATCATTCAAGTGCTTCGTCCGGTTTCGCCGCTCGCGTGGTTGCCGCTCGGACTCGTGTTGTTCATGGGCGCGGGCAAGGATGCTTCCGAACTCGGCGCGCTGTTCACCATCGCCATTTGCTCGATGTGGCCGACGGTTTTGAACACCGCAGTCGGCGTGCGCGCGATTCCGCAGGATTATCTGAACGTCGCGAAAGTTTTGAAGCTCTCGCGCACGAAAACCTTGTTCAAGGTTCTGATTCCCGCGTCGCTGCCATATATGTTCACGGGATTCCGGTTGAGCCTCGGCATTGCGTGGCTCGTCATCGTCGCGGCTGAAATGTTGACCGGTCGTCCCGGCGTCGGCGGTTTTCTGTGGCAGGAATACAACTCGCTCATCTACGAACACATCATTTTGTGCATCGTCACGATTGGCGTCGTGGGCTTCATCCTCGACCGCCTGATGAGCGTGGTGGAACAAAAATTCAAAACGGCGTAAATTTTGTGGCTTATCTCGAACTCAAAAACATCTCGAAAAATTTCGGCGGCTCGCCGGTGTTGAAAGACATCAACCTGTCCGTCGAAAAAGGTGAGTTCGTCGCCATCGTCGGTTTTTCCGGCGCGGGCAAGACGACGCTCATCTCGCTCATCGCGGGTTTGCTCAAGCCCAGCAACGGTTCGCTGATGTTGAACGATTTGGAGATCACGCAGCCGGGACCGGATCGCGGCATTGTTTTTCAAAATTATTCGCTGCTACCGTGGCTGACAGTATTTGAAAATATTTTGCTCGCCGTCGAAGCTGTGAATCCCAATTGGTCGGACGACAAACGAAAAGCGCACGTCGAGAAATACATCGCGATGGTGAATCTCACGCCCGCGCGCGATAAAAAGCCGGGCGAACTTTCCGGCGGCATGAGGCAGCGCGTTTCCGTCGCGCGCGCGCTGGCGATGGATCCGCAAATTTTATTGCTCGACGAGCCGCTTTCCGCGCTCGATGCGCTCACGCGCGCGACGTTGCAGGACGAAGTTTCCCGCATTTGGTCCGACGACAAAAAAACCGTCGTGATGATCACGAACGATCCTGACGAGGGAATTTATCTTGCAGACCGGATCATTCCGCTGACCGCCGGGCCGGGCGCAACGCTGGGGTCGAGCTTCACCGTTGAGATTCCGCGTCCGCGCGACCGCAAATCCATCAACCACGACCCGCATTTCAAGCAACTGCGCCGCGAAATCGTGGAATTCATGCTCGGCTCGAAGCAGGAGCGGCACACGGCCATCACGCGCAAATTGATTTTGCCGGACATCGAGCCGGAAGATTTGAACATCCCGCGCAACATGACGGGCTGGCGCAAGACGCCAATTCGCAAAAATGAAATGAAGGAAGAATCCGTGGAGGTCAACTCGTGAGCAATTACGTCGAACTCTCGAACCTTGCGAAGGTTTATCCGACGCCAAAGGGCGACGCGGTGATCGTCAAGGATTTCAACCTGAACATCCAGAAAGGGGAATTTGTCACGCTCATCGGGCATTCCGGCTGCGGAAAATCCACGGTGCTTTCGATGCTGGCCGGATTGAATGAAATTTCCGACGGCGGAATCATTCTGGCCGGGCGTGAGCTTTCCGGCGCGGGACCGGATCGCGGCGTGGTTTTCCAATCGCCTTCGCTGCTGCCGTGGATGACGGCCTACGAAAACGTGCTGCTCGGCGTCGAGCAAGTCTTTTTCACGGCAAGCAAACAGGAGCGGCGCGAAATCGTCGAATACTATCTCACCGTCGTCGGCCTCGGCGATGCGATGCATAAAAAGCCCGCCGAACTTTCGCAGGGCATGAAGCAGCGCGTCGGCATCGCGCGCGCGTTTGCGCTCAAGCCGAAAATGCTTTTGCTCGACGAGCCGTTTGGGATGCTCGACTCGCTCACGCGTTACGAATTGCAGCAAGTCCTCATCGAACTCTGGCGCAAAAATAAAATCACCGCGCTCATGGTCACGCATGACGTGGACGAGGCGTTGTTCTTGAGCGACCGCATCGTTTGCATGACCGACGGCCCGGCGGCGGCAGTCGGCGAAATCATGGACGTGAAGTTTCCGCGCCCGCGCGAGCGCAAGGCCGTCATGGAGCATCCCGATTATTACAAACTGCGCGAGCAGTTGATTGAATTTCTCGAAGTCCGCGCGCATCGGAAAACCGTCATGCCAAAAATCGAACAGTCGCCCGTGGAAAACGTTTTGCCGCCAGCCGTCAAAAATAATTTAACCGCATTCAACCATGCTTGAACCAAACAAAATGCCAACCCCAAAAACAAAAATCATGAAGCCAACCCTGAAAACATTGTCGGCAGGAGCGCTCGTGCTCGCCGCCCTCAACCAAGTCCACGCTCAATACACGCCGCCGCCGCCGCCCACGCCGTTCCAGGGATTCCTCAACGAATACCTGCGCGCACAGAATCCCTACATGAACCAATGGGATTTCGGCGGCAACGACCGTTTCCGTTACGAATCCAAATCCGGTTTTGCAATTCAAGGTCACGCCGATTCCGTGGATTTTCGTGATCACGGCGCGGACATGGTCAACGATTATTTTTTGAATCGTTTGCGCCTTCACATCGGCTACACAGAAAAGTGGTGGAGCATCTACACCGAAGCGCAAAGCAGCGTGGCTTTGAGCGACGAACGTTTCGCCTACGCAAATGCGCCCGCCATTCCCGGCACGGTGAAGCGAAAGGAAAATGGACCGGAAGCCGACGCAATTGATTTGCATCAGGCGTATTTCACCATCGGCAATCACAAGGAATTTCCGCTTTCGCTCAAAGCCGGACGGCAGGAATTGTCCTACGGTGAAGAACGGCTCATCGGTGCATATGGCTGGAACAACATCGGCCGGGCGTTCGACACGGCGAAAGTCCGCTGGCAAAATGAATTTTTCGGCGCGGACTTTTTCACCGGCTATCCGGTCATTCCTGAAAACGGCGGCTTCGACGTGGACAACACGCACGATTGGTTTTCCGGCGTCTATGCGACGAGCACAAAAATTCCCAAAACGATTCTCGACGTTTATTTTCTGTCGCGCAACGCCGACCGCAAAGCTATCAACACGGAGCCAAGCCCGCAATTTCCGCAGCCGACCGCGCGCGACATTTACACAATCGGCGGACGCTTGAAATCCAAGCCGGGCGAATTGGGCAACTACGATTATTCGCTCGAAGGCGCGTATCAATTCGGCGATTTCGCCGATCCAACCAAACCGGCGTTGACCGCTCCGCGCCTGCGACAGGATGCTTTCATGTTTATCGCGCAAGGCGGTTACACATTTTCCGATTGGTGGGCGACGCCACGGCTAGGAATTGAATACACCTATAGCTCCGGAGATGACAATAAAGCCGATGGCACGCACGGCACGTTCGACAATTTGTTTCCGACGAACCACAAATTTTACGGCTACATGGATTTCGTCTCGCTGCAAAACATCCAGGACGTTCGCGGCGAACTGACGCTCAAACCGACGTCGCGTTTGAGCGTCGCGCTAGAAGGTCACGGCTTCTGGCTCGCGAATACGCACGACTTTTTTTACAATGTCGGTGGTGCGCCTCGCACGACCGGCGGCTACGGCATTAATTCCGGCAACAGCCCATTTGTCGGCACCGAATTGGATTTGATTGCCGGCTACGCGCTCACGCGCTACGCGCAAATCGAAGCCGGTTACGGCCATTTCTTCACGGGCAAATACATTCAGCAATCACTCGCAGGCGTCGGCGGCGACCGCGACGCGGATTACGTCTATGTTCAATTTACACTCAATTTTTAGCGACGATGTTCCTCCCGTCGCCGCGCCCCATCGCAAGGTGGGGCGCGTCTCGCTTTTCTCATGACGTGATGCAAACGACGACTTTCATCCCGGAAACCGCGCCATTCGGCACGGATCAACGCCTGTGGCTCAACGGCTACATGGCCGGACTGCTCGCGGGGAAAAATTTCGTTCCCGCAAATCAAAACGGTTCTGAAAAAAACTCCGCAACAATTCCACTTTTGATTTTATTCGGCAGCCAGACCGGCACGGCGGAAAAACTCGCGAAACAAATCGCGAAAGAATCAAAATCGCGTGGCTGCAACTCGCGCGTCGTGGACGCCGCCGAACACGCCAAGATTGATTGGAGCAAGGAAACCAATCTGCTCGTCGTCACCAGCACTTATGGCGACGGCGATATGCCCGACAACGCGCAGGCGTTTTGGGACTGGCTGCAAACCGACGTCGCAAAATCGCTGTCACACCTGAATTATTCCGTCCTCGCGCTTGGCGACACCAATTACGAAAATTTTTGCGCCGCCGGCAAAAAAATTGACGCGCGCCTCGAACAACTCGGCGCGAAACGAATTCATCCGCTCGACGACTGCGATTTGGATTACGAAGCGAAGGCAAAAAATTGGCAGAATGGCGTTCTGAAATTTTTTGGGAGCGCAGGCGTCCCGCCTGTTGTTGCATTGGATGTCTCTTCCAATGTGACGCCTGCGCTCGCCTATAACAGAAACAATCCATTTCCCGCACGCCTGCTGACGAACCGCAAATTGACCGCCGACGGTTCGGAAAAAGAAACGCGCCATTTTGAAATCTCGCTCGAAGATTCGGGTTTGAATTACGAAGTTGGTGATGCGCTCGGAATTTTTCCGAAAAATTGCCCTGAACTCGTCGCGGATATTTTGCATTCGCTGAATTTTTCCGGCGACGAAATGGTTTTGCCAAACAACGGCGGTGAAATCCCGATTCGCAAGGCGCTCGCCGAATTTTACGACATCACCAAACCATCGCCGGAACTTTTGAAATTCATCGGTGAACGCAATTCTGTTTTGCGAGATTTGCTTGCGCCTGGACACAAGGACGATTTGAAAAATTTTCTTTGGGGACGCGAAGTCATTGATTTGCTGCTCGAAACGCCGGATGCAAAATTGTCGCCGAAAGAATTTGTTTCGCTGCTCAAAAAGCTCGCGCCGCGACTTTACTCCATTTCATCCAGCCCCAAATCGCACGCCGGACAAGTTCATTTGACCGTCAGTATCGTTCGCTACGAATCTCACGGGCGGGCGCGCAAAGGTTTGGCTTCGACTTTTCTTGCCGACCACGCCAGCGAAAATCCCGTTCCCGTTTTTGTGCAGACATCGCACGGTTTTCGTCTGCCAACGAATTCGGAGACGCCAATCATCATGGTCGGGCCGGGAACCGGCGTCGCGCCGTTCCGCGCATTTTTGCACGAGCGCCGCGCTGTTGGCGCAACCGGAAAAAATTGGCTGTTCTTCGGCGAGCAGCGCGTCGCCACGGATTTTTATTATCGCGACGAATTGGAAAAAATGTTTTCCGACGGTCATCTCACGAAATTGTCCACGGCATTTTCCCGCGATCAGAAAGAAAAAATTTACGTCCAGAACCGGATGCTCGAAAACGCCGTCGAGCTGTGGTCGTGGCTCGAAGCTGGCGCGCATTTCTACGTCTGCGGCGATGCGAGCCGCATGGCGAAGGACGTGGACGATGCTCTGCACAAGATCATCGAGACCGCCGGCGGCAAAAGCGCTGACGACGCGAAGGCTTATGTCGCGAAGTTGAAAACCGACAAGCGCTATCAACGCGACGTGTATTGAAAAGCAGTAAAATGGAAATTCCCGTCCAGCACATCAACGGCGAGCCGCTCAACGACGAGCAGCGGAAATATCTTGAGGGATTTTTCGCCGGTCTTGCCGCGCACGGCGTTTCGTTTGGCGATGTCGCGCCGGTTCCCGCAGCAGAGAAAAAAATTTCGCTCGACGATTTGATTTTCGAGGAGCGTGTCAAACACGAATTGCACCCGCTCGACGCCTATGACCAGATTCTTGAAAACGCCGTCACGAATAAATCGCCGGACAAGGAGGAGATTTTCCGCTTCAAATGGAACGGACTTTTTTTTCTGACGCCGAACAAGGAGGCGTTCATGGCGCGGCTGCGTATTCCCGGCGGCGTGCTGAAAACGTTTCAACTGCGCGAACTCGCCGCCGTCGCGAAGGATTTGACCAGTGGATATGTGCAAATCACCACGCGCGCAAATTTTCAGATGCGTTTGATTCAGCCGAAAGACGCACCGGAAGTTTTACGGCGAATCCAGAGCGTTGGCCTGCACACGCGCGGCGCAGGCGCGGACAACATCCGCAATCTCACCGCGAATCCCACCGCTGGAATTGACCCGCACGAATTGATTGACGTGCAACCGCTCGTTCAGGAACTTGCGCAAATCATTATCAACGACCGTTCGTTTTACGATTTGCCCCGCAAGTTCAACATCGCCTTCGACGGCGGCGGACTTATTGGCACGGTCGAGGACACGAACGACATCGGCGCGAAAGCCGTGAAGGTTGGCGATGAAGTTTTCTTCCGAATTGCGCTCGGCGGCGCAACCGGCCACAAGACATTTGCACGCGACCTCGGCGTTTTGGTGAAAGCGGCGGAATTGAACAAAGTCATCGTCGCGCTCGTCCGCATTTATATTGCCAACGGAAATCGCGGCGACCGCAAGAAAGCGCGGCTGAAACATCTGCTCGAAACGTGGCCGCTGGAAAAATATCTTGGCGAAGCGGAAAAAATTCTCGGCTACAAATTGCAACGCACGCCGGCGGATTTGAAGGTGGAATACGGCGATGCAAAATTACCACACTCGCACATCGGAATTTTTCCGCAAAAGCAAAAAGGTTTGAACTACGTTGGCGTCGCCATGCCCGTCGGCCAGATCACGCCGAAGCAGATGCTGCGCGTCGCGGAGATTGCCGACCTTTATGGTTCGGGCGAAATCCGGCTGACCGTCTGGCAGAATTTCATCATCCCAAATGTTCCGGACGCTTACGTCGAGACCGTAAAGAAGGCGTTGCGCAAAATCGGTTTCGATACACAGCAAAGTTTGTTGCGCGGCGGATTGATCGCCTGCACGGGAAATTCATTTTGCAAATTCGCGCAGTCGAACACGAAAGGCCACGCGTTGGAACTCGCCGATTATCTCGACAAGCGCATCACGCTCGACGCGCCAATCAACATCCATCTCACCGGCTGCCCGAATTCCTGCGCGCAGCATTACATGGGCGACATCGGTTTGCTTGGCGTGAAAGTGCGCGGCGAGGATGGCTACCATGTTTTTGTCGGCGGCGGCTTCGGCGCAAATCAGGCGGTCGGTCGGCAGATTTTTTCCGGTGTCACGGCGAACGATTTGAAACCGACGCTGGAAAAAATATTGAAAGGTTATCTGCGCCGTCGCGAAGCAGGCGAGACGTTCCAAAAATTCACCACGCGCAATGACCTGAACACGTTGCAGGCGATCTTCACCAACGAAGAATGAAATCCATCGCCGAAAACAATTTAACGCTGATTGACGAATTGCTCACCGAGCAGCGGACGTTGACGGCGGTGGAACGCTTCTCGCAGCACCACGACCGCAACGGCCATTCAGAAAAAATTTATAGCGCGCTGATGCCCGCGCGTTCGCCCAATCTCGGCGAGCAATACGCCTTTCAAGTTGACCTCGACGCCTGCTCCGGCTGCAAAGCGTGCGTCGCCGGCTGCCATTCACTCAACGGCCTGGAGGAAAACGAAACGTGGCGCGAAGTCGGATTGCTTCACGGCGTCGCGGAAGAAAAACCGTTTCAGCAAACGGTTACGACCGCGTGCCATCACTGCGTTGATCCCGGCTGTTTGAACGGCTGCCCGGTGAAAGCCTATGACAAAGACCCTGTCACCGGCATCGTGCGGCATCTCGATGACCAGTGCATCGGCTGCCAGTATTGCGTGATGAAATGTCCGTATGAAGTGCCGAAGTATTCCGAGAAACTCGGCATCGTCCGCAAGTGCGACATGTGTGTGAGCCGCCTCGCCGTCGGCGAAGCGCCCGCGTGCGTGCAGTCATGTCCGAACGGCGCGATTGCAATCACCCTGGTAAATCAGGCGGAAATCAGGACGCAGTTTCAAAACGGCGAAGCGCAGAAAAATTTCCTCGCCGACTCGCCGAATCCGAAAATCACCCAGCCAACCACGCGCTACCTCTCAAAGCGCGCGTTGAAGGGAATGGTTTTCGCCGCCGACCACAACGCGCCGCGCCTTGACAATCCGCACTGGCCGCTCGTCGTCATGCTGGTTTTCACGCAAGCTGCCGCCGGAATGTTTCTCGCGGCGACAATTGTTCCGACAACGCCAGTTTTGCTCCTCGCTGCGTTCATGCTGCTGAACATCGGCCTGCTTGCTGCGCCGCTGCACCTCGGCCAGCCGTTGAAAGCGTGGCGCGCATTTCTGGGCTGGCGCACGAGCTGGTTGAGCCGCGAGATTATCGCGTTTAATCAATTCGCGCCGCTCGCCGCCGCTGCAACTACGCTCGCATGGCTGCCGTTTCTCACGCAAAAATTTCCGAAGCTCGGCGAACTACTCCAGAAAATTTCCGCGTGGCTGCCGCCGCTGGAAAAATTGCAACTGCCGCTCACGCTCGGCGCGGCGGTCGTCGGCCTCGGCTGCATTTTTGTTTCAGGCATGGTTTATGTGGACACAAAGCGCGCCATCTGGTCGCCGCGATATTCGTTTGGAAATTTCTTTGGCACGACGCTGCTGCTCGGCGCGACGTTCGCCGCCGCCACGTTTGCGGCACTCGGAAAAATAAATTTCGCACAGCCGTTTGCAATCGCCGCGCTGGTGGTTCGCACGGCCCTGTTCATCTGGCGACGAATGGAATTGCGCGCCGCATTGAAAAATTCCGCCAGCCCGATTCATCTGAATGCCCGCGCCATCCGCGAACTGCTTCCACGCACAACGCCAATAAGGACGGCCTTGTTTGTGGCTTCAACAATTTTTGGACTGCTCACAATCACCAATGTTGGCGGTGCGGTTTTGATTTGGGCTGGCGCGGCTACGCTGGCCACTTTGCTTTCTGAAATCATTGCGCGCTACGTTTTTTTCCGGGCGGGTGCGGGCAAAAAAATGCCGGGAGGGATCGCCGCGTGAAATTAAAATTTTCCAAACCGGTTTTGCGCGAGTGGACCGGGCCGCTCACGGAAGATTTGGTTTTGCATCCGGGCAAGTTCGGCCTCGGCAAAGTTCCGGCCAAATTTGCGCCGGATGCGACGACCACGATGGTCTGCGGTTTTTGCTCGACCGGTTGCGGCTTGAAAATCCATTTGAAGGATGGCGAGGCGGTGAACTTGACTGCGGACGAAAATTATCCGGTCAATCTCGGCATGGCCTGTCCGAAAGGCTGGGAAGCGCTCGCGCCGTTGTCCGCGCCGGATCGCGGCACGACGCCGTTGCTGCGCGACGCGAACGGAAAATTTCAGCCGACGACCTGGGACGACGCGATGAAATTGTTCGCGTCGAAATTCAAGGACATCATGGCGCGGCACGGCAACGAGAACGTGGCGTTTCTCGGCACGGGACAAATTTGCACCGAGGAAATGGCGCTGCTCGGCGCGTTGTGGAAATTCGGCATGGGCGCGTTGCATTGCGACTCGAACACGCGGCAGTGCATGGCCACGGCGCACACGGCATACAAGCAAAGTTTCGGTTTCGACGCGCCACCGTTCACCTACGCGGATTTTGAAGCCAGCGACGTTTTGGTTTTCGTCGGCGCAAATCCGTGCATCGCGCACCCGATCATGTGGCAGCGCGTGCTGCAAAATAAAAACAGTCCGCAGATCATTGTCGTTGACCCGCGCCGCACGGAAACGGCGATGAACGCGACGCAGCACGTCGCGCTCAAACCAAAATCGGATTTGGTTTTGCTTTACGGCATCGCAAATCTGCTGATTCAAAATGATTGGATTGACCTCGAATTCATTGAGCGAAATACAAATGACTTCGCGGACTTCGCGTCCTTCGCGCGACAATTCACTTTGGAAAAAGTTGCGGCGGAAACAAATTTATCGCCGGAAGAAATTTTACAATTCGCCGAAACGATTCATCGCGGCAAAGCGGTTTCATTCTGGTGGACAATGGGTGTGAATCAAGGTCACGAAGCCACACGCACGGCGCAGGCCATCATCAATCTCGCGCTGATGACCGGGAACATCGGGCGGCCCGGCACCGGCGCCAATTCCATCACCGGCCAGTGCAATGCGATGGGTTCACGGCTTTACGCGAACATCACGAGTCTGCTCGGCGGACACGATTTTCAAAACTCGGAGCATCGGAAAAAAATCAGTTCGATTTTGGAAATTCCTGAACAAAAAATTCCGACTGCGCCGAGTTGGGCTTATGATCAAATCGTTCAGGGCATCGCTGACGGAAAAATCAAAGGACTGTGGGTGATGGCGACGAACAGTTCGCATTCGTGGATTGACCGGGACAATTTCAACCGGCTGGCGGACAAGCTGGAATTTCTTGTCGTGCAGGATTTGTATCCGACGACGGAGACGGCGCAGCGCGCGCATCTTTTTTTGCCCGCCGCCGGCTGGGGCGAAAAGGAAGGCACGCTCATCAATTCAGAACGGCGCATCGGCCTTGTGAAAAAAGTCCGCCGCGCGCCGGGCCAGGCGTTGAGCGATTTCAACATTTGCAAGCTCGTCGCCGGGTATTGGGGCTGTGGTGAAATGTTCCGTAAATGGAGTTCGCCGGAAGCGGCGTTCCAATTGATGAAGGAAATCTCGCGCAGCCAGCCTTGCGACATCACCGGCATTGCGGATTACAAACATCTGGACGACGAAGGCGGAATCCAGTGGCCGTTTCAGAAAGACTCGTCTCTACAAAAGGAAAGACGCCTATTCGCCGATGGGAAATTTTTCCACGAAGACGGCAAGGCGAAATTTCTATTCGATGCGCCGCGCCCGGTCGCCGAACCAACGGACGCGGAATTTCCCTTCGTGTTGCTGACTGGTCGCGGCACGAGCGCGCAGTGGCACACGAACACGCGCACGGAAAAATCCGACGTGCTGCGGAAGCTTTATCCGGCGAACGCCTACGTTGAGATCAATCCCGCCGACGCCGCGCGGCTGGGCATCGCGCCGAACTCAAAAGCCAGCGTGATTTCGCGTCGCGCGAAGGTGGAATGCACGGCGTTCGTGACGGCCGGCGTGCGTGCGGGGCAAATTTTTATTCCGATGCACTACGGCATCACGAACAAGCTGACGCGCTCGGATTTTGACCCGCATTCGCGCCAGCCAAGCTACAAGCATTGCGCGGTGCGAGTCGATGCCATGAAGAAATAATTTTTCTTCGCCGTCAAAAATGTCATCTTTGAACCGTGAAGATTCGCCATCTCTATATTTCACCCGGCCACAATTTTTTCGGCCATCACGAGCAGCCGCCGGGCGAATATCCTTTAATTGAACGCGCGGAAATCCGTTGCGTGGCCGGACGGGGAATTGAAGATGACCGTTTTTTTGACTTCAAGCACGACTACAAAGGCCAGATCACTTTTTTTGCATCGGAAGTTTTTGAAGACATTTGCCGCAAGCTCGGCGTGAACGGCAAATCACCCGGCGTCACGCGGCGAAACGTCGTCACGGCGGGCGTGGATTTGAATTTGCTCATCGGCAAGGAATTTGAAATCCAGAGCGTGCGCTTTGCGGGCACGGCCGAATGCAGCCCGTGTCATTGGATGGACGACGCCATCGCGCCGGGCGCGGAAAAATTGCTGCACGCGCGCGGCGGCCTGCGTGCGCGAATTCTCACCGGCGGAATGCTTCGCGTTGAAAAATGAACTTCAGCGCCGTCATTCTCGCCGGTGGAAAATCCTCGCGCATGGGTTGCGACAAGGCGTTTTTGAAAATTGGCGGACAAACTTTGCTGGCGCGGCAGATTCAACTCGCGCGGGAAGCAGGCGCGGCAGAAATTTTTATTTCCGGTTGCCCAGGGACAAATTACTCCGCATTCGAGCGCCGTGTGTTGCTGGATAAATTTCCCGATGCCGGGCCGCTCACCGGAATCGAAAGCGCGCTCGATGCCGCAACGACTTCATCGCTGCTCGTGCTGGCGATAGATTTGCCCGAAATGACTGCGGAATTTTTGCAGCGGCTGGCCGGCGGTTGTTCGGAAACTTGCGGGGTCATTCCAAAGTTGTCCGGCCACATCGAACCGCTCGTTGCGATTTATCCGAAATCAACTCATGCGCTGGCAATGGCGCAGCTTGAAAACGGATGTTTCGCCGTAAAAGATTTTGCCGGACAATGCGTCCGATCCGGCCTCGCCCGGTTCGTTGAACCACCTGCGAGCGAAGCAATATATTTTGCCAACTGGAACTTGCCCGCCGATTTGCCATGCACGACCTGACGACATTGAATTGGACACTCCTGTTCGCCGCCGTTTTCGGCGTCGCATTTTTTTATTCCTCCGTCGGCCATGGCGGCGCGACGGGTTATCTCGCCGCGCTTGCGCTGCTCGGCGTCGCGCCCGCGTCCGCCAAGGTGGCGGTGTTGATAGTCAACATTTTCGTCGCCAGCATCGCGTTCTGGCGATTTTACAAGGCCGGGCATTTCGAGTGGAAAATTTTTCTTTCGTTCGCCATCGCCTCAATTCCATTGGCTTTTCTCGGCAGCAAAATCCACGTCAGCGCGCAAACTTACAAAATTATTTTGGGCGCGGTTCTGTCGGTTGCCGGAATTATTCTGCTGTTCCGTTCTCGCTGGCAGACGGATGATGTCGCCGTGCGAAAATGTTTTTTGCCGGTCGCATTGCTTGTCGGCGCGGTGCTGGGATTTCTGGCGGGATTGACAGGAATCGGCGGCGGAGTTTTTTTGAGTCCGCTGCTTTATCTGTTCCGCTGGGTGAAACCAAAAACCACCGGCGGCATCGCGGCGGGATTCATCGTGGTGAACTCCATCGCCGGACTCGTCGGCGCGGGCTGGGAAAAAATCACGCACGCCGGGCCGCTGCTCTGGCTCACGCTGCCCGCCGTCATCGGCGCGCTGCTCGGCACGCATCTCGGCGCGCGGCGCTGGAGCAGCGTCACCTTCAGCCGCGTGCTGGCGGGCGTGCTGATTTTTGCCGGCGGAAAATTGTTGCTGGAAGCGGCGGGTTGAATTCTCATTCGTCATGCGCGTTTTATTTTTTGCCCAGCTCAAGGACGTGGCCGGCTGCGCCGAAATGGAACTTGCGCCGGCATCGCCGCTGAACGGCGAACAGCTTTGGAAAATTTTGACCGAAAAAATTCCCGCGCTGGCAGATCATAAAAAAAACACCCGGCTCGCGTGCAATTGGGAATACGCCGATGAACAAACGGTTTTTTCAGGTTCGGATGAAGTGGCGTTGATTCCTCCGGTGTCGGGCGGATGAAATTATTTTGTCGCATGGAAATTGAAATTCAACTCACGAAAGGACCGATTGCGGAAAAAATTTCTCCGCCGCAATGGTGGCCGTCTGCAAAGACCGCGCTTGGTGCGTGGATTGAATTTCGCGGCTTGGTCCGTGATGAAGAAAATGGCGGAACAATTTCCGCGCTTGAATATGAAGCCTATCCTGAAATGGCCGCGCGCGAAATCCGGCGGCTGATTCAGGACATTTCCACGCGGCATCCGTGTCTCGCCGCCAAAGTGATTCATCGCGTCGGAATCATTCCCGTCGGCGAAACGGCAATTTATCTTGGCGTCGCCGCCAGGCATCGCGCGGAAGCCATCGCGTTGACCGGCGAATTCATGGATGGCCTCAAACGCGACGTGCCGATCTGGAAACGACGCGCGTTGCCAATTGATTTTGTAGGAGACGAGGTGACGAGTCTCACTTCAAAAAAATCAGAGACCCCTCACGTCGTCTCCTACAAATCGTTGGACGAAGCTATTTCGGAAATCAGTTCGAGCTGCCAGCCGTTGCCGCCGGTTCGCGTTCCGCTGGAAGAATCTTTTGGCCGCGTGCTGCGCGAAACGGTTTGCGCGCCGGAAGATTTGCCGCCGAATGACCGCTCCACGCGCGATGGTTACGCAATTCTGGCCGATGATGCGTCCGACAATTTTCAAATCGTGGACACGATCCACGCGGCGGATTGGAAACCGCGCCTGCTCCGGCGCGGTGAAGCGGTGCGCGTGGCGACGGGCGCGGCGTTGCCGTGCGACGGTGTGCGCGTAGTAATGCAGGAACACGTCGAGCGCAACGGCGACAAAATTAAAATCACAAAACTCGAAAGTGGATCAAGCCTCCGCAAGCGCGGCGAAGATGTGAAGGCTGGACAGCCGCTCATGAAATCCGGCGTGCGGCTGGACGCGGGCAAACTCGCGTTGCTGGCGACGGCGGGCTGCACGCAGCCGCTGGTGAGTCCACGATTGCGCGTGGCACACTTCACGACGGGCGATGAGATTATTCCGCCTGATCAAACGCCGGAGCCGGGGCAAATCCGCGACAGCAATTCGATTTTGATTCGCGGCCTGTTGCAAAACTTTTCGTGTGACTTGGACCAGAAACATCTGCCGGAAAATTTTGAGGCGGCGTGGGCGCAACTTGATTTGAACCGCATCGCGGCGGCGGATTTGATTTTGATTTCCGGAGGAGCGAGTGTCGGCGACAAAGATTTCACGCGTCCGCTGCTGGAACGGCTCGGTTTTGAAACCGCTTTTTCACAAGTCAACGTGCGTCCTGGCAAGCCGCTCATCTTCGGCGTGAACGGTTCGCGCGTGGCGTTTGGTTTGCCGGGCAACCCGCTCTCGCATTTTGTCTGTTTTCATTTCGCCGTCGCCACGGCGCTCGCGAAACTGACCGGCGAAATTGCGCCAAAATTTATGCGTGGCAGGCTCGCCACAAAATTGGACGACAAGCCGTGTCCGCGCGAAACGCTCTGGCCGGCACGGTTGGAGTTTTTGAACGGCGAAATAAATTTGCATCCGCTGAAATGGTCGAGTTCCGGCGACGTGACTTGCTTCGCAGCGGCGAACGCGCTGATTCGCGTGCCGGTGAATTGTGCGGAGTTGGAAGCGGGAGCGGAGTTGGAATTTTTACCGTTGAGAAGTATGATGGGTTCGTGATTCGATGAAAAAGAAATTTTCCCATCTCAACGCGGCGGGCGCGGCGCGCATGGTGAACGTGGGCGCAAAACCAATCCAACAGCGGCGCGCGGTGGCCGAAGGAAAATTGGTTTGTGCGCCGGCAACGATTCGCGCGTTGAAAAAAAATGCGCTGCCAAAAGGCGATGTTCTGACGGTGGCGCAGATTGCCGGAATCCAGGCGGCGAAGCGGACGGGCGAATTGATCCCGCTGTGTCATCCGCTGGCGTTGAACCATGTCGAAGTGACTTTCAAAGTGCGCGCGGCGGCGATTGAGATTTTTTGCGCGGCGGAGACGTGCGCGCAGACCGGCGTGGAGATGGAAGCGCTCACGGGCGTTTGCGTGGCGGCGCTGACTCTTTACGACATGTGCAAGGCTGTGGACAAGACGATGCGGATTGAAAACATCCGCGTTGCAAAGAAAATCAAGGAATGAAAATCGGGCGCATCACCATCAGCGACCGCGCGAGCGCGGGGATTTACGAAGACCGCAGCGGGCCGGAAATTGAAAGCGTGCTGCGCGAATTTCTTGGTGGCGCGGCGAAATTTGAATCGGCGATTGTGCCGGATGAAATTGATTTGATTTCGGCGGCATTGAAAAAGTTCGCGGATGAGTTGAAATGCGATTTAATTGTGACAACAGGCGGCACGGGAATTTCCGTGCGCGACGTGACGCCGGAAGCTACAAAAATTATTTTGGAAAAGGAGCTGCCCGGCTTCGGCGAAATCATGCGCGTGCAATCGTTCGCCAAAGTGAAGACGGCAATTTTATCGCGCGCGGTCGCGGGCACGCGCGGAAAATCATTGATTGTCAATTTGCCAGGCAAGCCGTCGGCGGTGCGCGAATGTCTGGAAATTTTGTCACCGGCGATTCGCGAAGGGTTGGCTCACTTGCGCGGTGACGATCCGCATGGAAAAGTAGCGAATAAGAAATGAATTTGAATCGCACAGACTCGTTCGGGCGCACAGTTGACTATTTGCGCATCTCGATCACCGACCGGTGCAACGAACGCTGTCTGTATTGCCTGCCGGAAAATTACGCCGACTGGCTGCCGCGCGGGGAAATTCTCGCCTACGACGAACTGCTCGCCATCGTGCGCGCGACGACGGCGCTGGGCTTCAAACGGTTTCGCGTGACTGGCGGTGAACCGCTGATCCGTCCAGGCGCGGTGGATTTTATCCGCGATTTGATTGCCACGCCGGGCGTCGAATCGGTGCTGCTCACGACGAACGGCACGCGATTGCAGGAACTCGCAAAACCCTTGTTTGACGCGGGTTTGCGCCGCATCAACATCAGTCTCGATGCTCTCGACCCGGCGATTTACCGCGCGATTACGAACGGCGATGTCGCGCCGGTTTTACGCGGCATCAAGCTTGTGAAAGAACTCGGTTTCGAGTCGGTGAAGCTGAACACGGTCCTGATGCGCGGGAAAAATGACGGCGAAGTTTTCCGGCTGCTCGACTTCGCGGCGGAACACGATGTCGCGATCCGTTTCATCGAATTGATGCCCGTAAGCCTGACGGAAATGTTGAGCGAAAAGAATTTTTTCCCGGTCACGGAATTGTTTGCGAAGCTGCGACGCGAGGATGAGATGGAGCCGCTCACGGAATCATTCGGTTTTGGCCCGGCAAAATATTTTCGCCTCAAAAAACGCGGCGTGACGATGGGTTTGATCGGCGCGTTGAGCGACCTGCATTTTTGCGAGCGTTGCAACAAGATGCGGCTGACGTGCGATGGCAAATTGCGTCCGTGCCTCGGCAACCATTTGGAAACGGATTTGAAGCTGGCGTTGCGTCCGCAGATTGACGCGGCGTATTTGCACAAATTGATTTGTGAAACGCTCGTGCAAAAGCCTTCCGAACATCTGTTCCGCGAGAATTACCAGCCGCAGCGCGTGATGACCGCCATCGGCGGGTGATGGGAAAATTGTTGCGAGGCCATTAAAATAAAAGGCAGTCAATCTGATGCCATTTTGTGTTTTAGAGCAAAAAGCATCAAATCAAAGCCAAAGGAGAGGTGCTAAATCAAATCGGCAGAAAGCAACAATCGCCAATAAAACCAATGTGATTACATGAAAATCAACGCGAATAAAAATTATTTGAAAACCTACTGCGTGCCTTTTGGCCGGAGCCATCTGGTGAGCATCGCAGGGAAATCAATCATGCGGGTAAAATAAAAATAGATTGTGAATTTTAATCACTCACGAAAATTTCGGTGAATCACCGTTAGATTGTGAACAGCCGGATTGTCATAACGCGCCCCAGCCTCGACCGCGACGTCCAAAATCTGCTTGAGCGTGCCCACCGTGTTATTAAAAGATGACGGGCTGGCTTTCAATCCGTATTCGGCAGCCCAATTCAAACAGTCGGATTTTGAAATTTGAGAAATATCTTTTTCGGCCAGAACGAGCCACGATTTCAACAGAGCAGAGATTCGTTCTTCCCGATATGTTTTGCTTCGCTCTTTGAGAGAGTGGTCGCCCTTCAGCCGTTCCCGGTAAGTTTGCAGCGCAACGGCCTTGCGCGCGGCGGCGCGCGGGCGTTCCTCTCTTTGAAAATCGCTCAAGCGCAATTTGGCGACGCTGATTCGGTCGGTCTTGAGCGATTTCCAAATCAACTTGCTGCGCACGCGAATTCGGGCATAGTAGTTTCCTGATTGAACGTAGCGCATGAGATTGGCCACGGGCGTTTTTTGCCAACGTGCTTCTGTTTTATGCTGTGAACTCGCTTTCAGCGTATAGTATAGAAAATGTAAATTGACGATTTGCAGGAATGCAAAAAAAGTCAATTAAATCAATGATAATGGAAGGGTGGCTGAGTGGTTAAAGGCACCTGACTCGAAATCAGGAGTAGTCGCAAGGCTGCCGTGGGTTCGAATCCCACCCCTTCCGCCATGTCCGTTTCCTCGGCAATTCGAGAATTTTCGGTTCAAACAAGGGGAAAAATCGTCCACCTGTCAGTAAACGCGGCTTATGGGAATAATTTTCTCAACGTTTCTGCCAGACATTTTAGACGGGTTCTGCGCCAAGCGTGCCGGATAATTTGTCCAGGTAATCCGCTGATTCGATCTCCTCCAATTTTTTTCGCGCATATGTCAAGCGCCCTGAAATTTTCAAACTGCCGGCCACGTCTCCGTGGCTTGGCTTGCGCAAAAACTGGTTGAGATATTCAACGTGTCGCTTCCATAACAAACAGTCAATTTTTTGCTTGGCTACGAGCCGCGCCGCATACCAGTCACTTGCCAGAAGATGTTCGCGCATAAAAAGTTTCCGGACTTCGGGATGGCCAAGCCCTTTGCCCTCACATTCGTCATTGAGCATGATGTGGAGCAACGTCTTCAACGGCGGGCACGCCTGTGCGATGCTGCCATCGTCAAAATACATTCTGGCGACGCGCTTTTGCGTGGCGACGATGTTGTCCATGCCGTCCGCAAAAATATCCGCGCTCTGCAATTCCGGTTTCAACATTTCTTCCGTGAACACGGCGTGCGGATGATTGAACACACGGCCAAAAAATGAGTGAACAAATCGCGCGTTGATGCGATAACCGAGATGGCTGGCGAGGGTTTTTTTTCCGTTGTGCTCGAAGTCTTCGCACTTTTCCAGAAAATGATTTTCAATTAAAAACTTCGGATCGCGCTCTTCCGGCGACATCCGGCAAAAAACTTCCGGCACAATCAAACTCACGTCGTGGTCCACGCGCACTTTTGGTCCGACAAAACCGGCAGCCGTCACGAACGCGTTATGGCCGGTGAGAATAAACGAGACGAGCGCGTTGTTCAGGTCAATGATTGGCGGCAGTGCGTTGAACGAGCCTTTGGTCAACGCGCCTTCCGAACCCGCGCCCGTCGTCGAAGGCGATTTGCCCGTCATGCTGCAAATAAATTCCATGAACAATTCCGGCAACTCCATGAAATGAATCGGATTGTAACAGGCGAGCGAGCGGATGCCGTGTTCCGGCGGATTGTTGCGGCGTCCGGGCAATACGACGGATACAGGCGTATGCAGCGGTTCGCTCAACGGCACGCGACGCCGCAATCGCGCGGCCATTTCCGCCAGATAACTTTCGCGCGGATTGACGAGGTCGGGACGCTTTTGCAAGTAACGCGGATTTTTACTCGGCTTGCCGTCAACCAATCGGGGATGTGCGGTTGACACAAAAAATTCCGGCTGGCCAACTTCAGCAATTTCGCGGATGAGCGATTGCATCGGCTCGGTGAATTGATAAAAGCCGATCGCGTCCTCGATCAATTCATGCGCGGCTTTCGCCGGTAGCGGTTCGTAATTGGAAAAGAAATTGTCCGGTTGCGCGAAATCGGATTCGGCCTGTTTGTCGTAGCCGCGATGAATCGCGTCGTCCGGCCGTTGGAACAAACGCTGTTCGCAATTTTTGACGAACTTGAGCGCGGAATTTTTGTCCGCGTTCGGAACATTTTCAATTGCGGCTGGCGGCACAATCACCGACGCGGTGATGTCGTCTTCCGTTTGGATTTTCACGGACGGATGAAAATCTTTTCGCAAGCCAAACGTCCGCCACGCGCCATCATCGTCGAAACCGACGCGCAAATACGTCGTCACAATTTTGCGATTATCGCATTTCAGTTCGTTGCCCGGAATGCCGTTGATGATGTCCACGCTGAAGTGGTCGCGCCAATTCGTGTTCCACTCCGGCTTGTAATAACGCTTCACGACGAAGACAAGTTCCTTGACGTATTGCGGGATCGAATTCAGCCATGTGTTGTAATCGGGGGTGTATTCGCGTTTGTCCGGCGTGAGCAATTTGATGACCGAGCCGAGCGAACGTTCCGCCGCAAGAATCGAGCGCGAATCTTTTTTCGTCTTGTCGGCAAACCGGTTCGCATAATCGTGGTCAATCCATTCGGCGACGCGATCAAAATCCGCTTTGAAATCGGTGACAAAAACAGGCCCGGTCAAAATCGCATCGGTGATCGGTTTTGAAATTTCCGATTTGCCGCCGCCGGAAACCGTGCTGGGTTTGTGGCAAAGAGTTCCTTCCGCGACGGTGCCGACGAGTCGCCACATCCGGTGCGCGCCCGGCGGTTTTTCCATTTTCACCTTGTAGCCGGACGGGCGGACGTAAGTTTTTTCCGGCTGCAATTTGATGCTGTGTTTGCCGCCGGCATTTTCCCATGAGATTTTCTGGTTATGCAGGTCGAAGTGCGCCATTTCGGGGACATAAATGATTTCGGGAAATTTTTTGTCCACTGCAAAACCTTCCTGCTTCACGTCCATCGCGCTGCCGAAGCGCGAAGTCATGTCCGTGAACGAATAGCCCATGCGCTTGACATGGACGTCGCCGCTGAATTCCTCGCCGAGGTCGTAGCTCGGAAAAACCAGCGCGCCGCCTGCGTGCTCCTCCTCGCAATTGCCAAAAAGATTCGCGGCGAAACTGATTTGCGTCTTCACTTCTTTTTTGCAATAGCCGTAGTAATTGTCCGCGATGAGCGTGACGATGACGCCGGATTCGTCCCGGCAGGTCAGCTTAAAGGCGCTGCCGTTGTTGTAGAGTTCATTTTCATTTTTCCAGCACATCCCGTCGCGACGCTGGCGTTCCGTCGCTTTGTCCCAATGCGGCAGGCCGACGGATTTTTTTGTCGCTTTGGTTAAATGCGGCGCGAGGATGACGCAGCCGGTGTGACCAGTCCAATGTTCAGCATCAAGCGCGGAATCATTTTCAGGCAAAATCGGATCGCCGCCGTTTCCGAAAATGCTTTCGATAAAATCCAGGTTGCTAACGAGATTTCCCGGAACAAAAAATCGGATTTCCATCGTTTTTTCCGGCGTGAAGCCGGGAACTTCCGGGCAAACAATCGGGCGGAGCAGCAGCGAGACGAAACATTCCGCCGGTTGCGCCTGTGTGGCAGTAAATGGAAGCCGCATGATTTCGCGCGGCGGGTTGAGCGCCAGCGCGAGCATTTTGGCGAACGCGATTTTCGGCACCCCGAGTTTGTCGTCGGGAATCGGCAAACCGCCCTCCGTCACGTGAAAAATTCCCTGCGTCGTGCGCCGGTCGCTTTTTGGATTGTGCAGCACGCCGTTGGCGACGCGATAGGAATTGATGATTTCTGAATGAAATTCGTTGCGGTCAATCGGCAGCGACAGCACGCGCGCGAGTCCGGCGCGGTCGAGTGTGAACGTGTGCGACGGCAATTTCGGCACCGGAACATCTTGCAGGTAATCGAAAAGAAAAGTTTGGATGCGTTGGTCGGCAGGATTGAGATAATTTCCAAGCAACCGGTCTTTCTCCCGCGATTGTGCAGCCATCGCAGAAACAATTTCCGAAAATTCCCGGTTGCCTTCAATCGCCACCGGCGCGCAGCCGATGAGCGCGAGCTTGACGTTGATGTGCGCGATGAGATGCGACGACAATTTGTCGGGGCGGATGGGTTCTAATTTTACGCTCATTTCAAAATCGAAGCCAGAGCATCTCGAATTTTTGATTCATTTGCAATTGAGATGCCACATTTTTGCAAAAAATTTCTTTGAACAAATCCCGGCAAGGTGGCCGCAGACGCGATTACGCCGGCGTGCCGCGCGTGATGCTGCACGCGCGAAAAAAGGAAATGACGTTTGAAGCGCCGCTGCCGAAGGATTTTCGCGATGCGTTGAAGTTTCTCCGCTTGACCAAATCCACAAAGCGATGAATTATACAGTTAATGAAGAGTGAATCTACAGTGAATGTGACGGAAGCGCAGGCCAATCTGCCTCGGCTGCTCAAGCGGGACAGCTTTGCCATTTCACGGCACGGCAAAGTCGTCGGCGTTTATCTTTCCAAAGACCGGATCGAAGCGATGATCGAGACGATGGAATTGCTGGGCGATAAAAAATTCCTCAAGGCGCTGGAAGATTACGAGTCGGGCAAAATGAAATTCAAAGATTTCGACGAAGTTTTTGATGAGGACTAAAATAAAAATCGGTCCATTCGCGGAAAATTTTATCAAAGCTCTTTCGCCGTCACCGAAACGCGTGTTGAGTGCTGGAATCAAAGGGCTGGAAAAAGACATGGGCGACTTGAAACAGCTTGAAGGACGGCTGGCTGGATATTCGCGGCTGCGGGTCGGGCGCAACCGGGTGATTTTCAAGGCGGAATCCGTTCGCGGCGAGCGCGTGATTTTTTGCGTGTTTATCAATTTCCGACCGGTGGTCTATGAATTGTTCGAGCAGCTTTTGGCTTCGGGACTGATTGAAGAATTGAAACAAAATTAAAACGCACGAAAAGGCCGGTGAAATTTGAAGCGCCGCTGTCGAAGGATTTTCTGGCAGCGTTGAAATTATTGCGGATAAAAATTAAGCCAAAATATCGTTGAAGTTTACATCAAATGCCTCGCCCAAAAAAGCGACGGTGTCGGGTTGCCCATCAAGAGACGCACGAACATGAGTAGTCGTGTAAATGCCTGATTTGCGTTTCATCTGTGCCTTTTCACGGGGAAGTGATTTAATCCAATCTACAATCGCAACATACTCCGACTTCTCGGCGGAATCAGAATCAAGCGCCATCTGTGGGCATAACGTGAGAAGAGGCTTGCCCTGAATAAGAATCTGATTTGCTGGTTGCGGTTTGGTTCGTATGCGGCCAATGCCAACGTATCCGTGTCCTTTGAGATACGCTGCAAAGACATCACCGGGATGAAAGCCAGAAATAGCATCTCGCCAACGAATGCCGCCGCCAGCCGAGATAAAATTATAGCGACGACACTCATCCCAATTTCTGCGGTGACATTCGCCAACATTGAAATAGTAAAGACGATTCTGGAAATCAAAGCCTGGCAGGTCGCGATGAAATGTGTCGTGTGGTCTGAAGCTGTCGGAAAAATGTCCAGCAACTTCATTGGTTGTGAACTTGCGGAGCTTCCAAAGAAGTGTTGCCTCAACCAATAAAGCTTGATCCTCCGTCAAACCGCGCGCGATGACACGAACAATCGGCTCGCAACCGGCACTGCGAATGTCGGCGATTCGCAATGCCTTCCGAGATTTGCCAGCGTCCACCAGATGAATATCTTTTCTGCTACCACAGCCTTTGCCGTAATAGAATTCTTCGTAGTTACGAGGATCGATATAAACGTAAACGTAGTAGTCGGATACCAAGCTCATGTTTGAACGCTAAACTTTCATTTTCATTGCGTCCAGATTGATTTGAATTCACATCGCCGAGCGCGTTTTGAAAATTTATTCGCTTGCGGCGGGGAATTTTCGCACACTGCGCGGGATGAAATCCATGACGGGTTACGGTCGCGGCGAATGCGCGCGGGACGGTTTCAAAATCACCGTCGAACTGGGCGCGGTCAACCGCCGCCAATCCGAAATTTCCGTGAACCTGCCGCGCGAGTTGGAGATGCTCGAATCGCAGGTGCGCGACGCCATCAATGCGCAGGTCGCGCGCGGGCGCGTAACGGCGCGCATCGCCATCCACGCCGCCGAAGGCAAATCGTCCGCGCAGATGCACATCAATAAACCGCTCGCCGAGGCTTATGCGAAGGAATTAGCAAAGCTGGCGAAACAATTGAAATTATCCGGCGGCGTTTCGCTGGATCAGATTTTGCGCGCGCCGGGAGTTTTTCAAACGGATGAAGAATTGGTCGAGGCAGAAAGCATCTGGCCCGCCGTGGAAAAGGCATTGAAACCAGCTCTGGCGTCGCTCGTGAAAATGCGCGAACGCGAAGGCGCGCATTTGGCAGAAGATTTAGCGACGAGAATCGAAGTCATGCGGCAAAGCGTCGAAAAAGTTCAGAAGCAAGCGCCGCAGACGGCGGAAAATTATCGCAAGCAATTGCTCGAACGCATCAAGAGCGCGGGAATTGAAAACATTGCGCCGGATGACGAGCGGTTGTTGAAGGAAATTGTCTTATTCGCGGATCGTTCGGACATTTCGGAGGAATTGACGCGGCTGCAAAGTCATTTCAAACAATTTGAAGATTGCCGGAAATCGCGCGAGCCGGTCGGGCGCACGTTGGATTTTCTGGCGCAGGAAATGAACCGCGAAATCAATACAATCGGCTCGAAGGCGAACGACGCGGTGATTTCGCGCGAGGTCGTGACGCTGAAAACAGAATTGGAAAGATTTCGGGAGCAAGTGCAAAACGTGGAATGAAAAACGGGAACCAGAAGCCAGAAACCAGAAGCCAGAATAAAAAAAATTCTGCGCCGCTGTTGATTTTGATTTCCGCGCCGTCGGGCGGCGGCAAGACGACGCTTTGCCAGCAATTGCTTCGCGCGCGACCGGACATGACGCGCGCGATCACCTGCACGACGCGCGCGCCGCGTCCCGGCGAAAAGGACGGCGTGGATTATCATTTTTTTGACGCGTCGGAATTTTTGAAGCGGTTGCACGCGGGAAATTTCCTCGAACACGCGACGGTTTACGGCAATAGCTACGGCATTTTGAAATCGGAACTGCTCGGCAAATTACGTATGGGCAAGGATGTGTTGCTGAACGTGGACGTGCAGGGCGCGGCGACGATCCGCGAACAGGCGGAAAGCGAGCCGGAATTGAAACGCGCGCTGGTCACGGTTTTTCTGACGCCGACGCCGCTGACGGTATTGGAAGAGCGGTTGAAAAAGCGCAATTCGGACGGCGAGAAGGAGATTCAAAAACGTCTCGCCGTTGCGCGGCAGGAAATCGCGCAGTGGAAAAATTTCGATTATCTTTTGTTGAGCACGACGAAGCAGGAAGATTTGCGGCGGACGATGGCGATCATCGAGGCGGAAAAAATGCGCTCGGCGCGTTCGCAACCGCCGGAGTTTTGAATTAGAATTGCAACATGAGTGTTTCAAAAAAAATCGTTCTCGGCGTGACCGGCTCGATCGCCGCACACAAAGCAGCGGATTTGGCGTCGTTGCTCACGAAGGCGAAATGCGACGTGCGCGTGGTGATGACTACCGATGCGCAGCATTTCATCACGCCGCTGCCATTCAAGACGCTCACGCGCAATCCCGTTGTCACCAATCTTTATGACGAGGAACAAGGCTGGCAACCAGCGCACATTCGTTTGGCGGACGAAGCTGATTTGTTTTTGGTCGCGCCAGCGACGGCGAATGTGATCGCAAAAATGGCGAATGGTTTTGCCGATGACGCGCTGACTTGCATCGCGCTGGCGTTGAATCCAAAGGCAAAATTTTTGATCGCACCAGCGATGAACGGCAAAATGTGGCTGCATCCGGCGACGCGGGCAAATGTCGCGACGCTCAAGAAACGCGGCGCGAAATTTATTGGTCCGGATGAAGGAATGCTGTCGTGCGGCTACGAAGGTATTGGCCGTTTGTGGCCGGTGGAAAAAATTGCCGAACGCACATTGAAACTGGCGCGTTAAAATTTTTCTTCGCGGTGAAAATGTTATGAAACCAAGCCATGCACAGTGGCTGAAACGGTTGCCTGCGCTGTTCGAAATTCCGGCGCCCAATCCGGCGCGCCTGCTCCGCCGCATTGAAATCATGGAGCGGAACATCATGCTGCCGGTCAAAATGGTGTTCATCGGGATGATCTTATATTCTTTCGAGTCCACCCGTTGGTTCGGCCTGACGTTGAGCATGCGGGACGTGATGGCAGAAACGGTGCAGTTCATTTTTTGGTTTTATATCCTCGCGAATGTTTTTTTTGCCGCCGTTTTGCTGGCGGCGGAGCGGATGCCGCTGGCATTGGTGCAATGGACGGTGGTGACAAGCGGTTTGGTGGATGCGTTGTTGATCGCCGCGCTGGCGCTGTTGAGCGGCGGATTGGACAGTATTTTGTTCTGGCTGTTCGTTGCATTGATCGTCCGCAATTCGGTCAGCGTGCCGCCGAGTTTTTCGCAAGTGTCCCTGAACGTAGCCGTGAGTTTATGTTATGTGCTGGTGGGCGTGCTGGATATTTCCGCCGCCAGCAGCCTTGATGACACGACGCTGCTCGCGCTGGATATAAATCCGCGCGACAATTTGGGCGAACCCTTTGTGTTGCGGCTGGTGGTTTTGCTGCTCACGACGGCCAGTTGCTACGGTATGCAATTGTTGCTGGAACGCCAGGAGTTGGCCATAACGGAAGCAAACGAATTTGCCGCGCGCGAAAGCCAGTTGCGCTCCGCAGGCCGCCTCGCCGCCGAATTCGCGCATCAAATCAAAAATCCACTGGCCGTGATCAACAACGCGGCGTTTTCGCTGAAACGTTCGTTGCAAGATGGAAAAAATAATTCCGCGCAACAAATTGAAATCATCCAGGAAGAGGTCGAGCGGGCCGACCGCGCCATCACGCAAATCATGGGTTACGCCCAATTGAGCGAAGGCCGCGTCGAAAAACTTAACGTCGTCGAGGAATTGAATCGCGCTGTTGCGCAGGTTTTCCCCCCGGCAGTGCCGACACAAATAAAAATTCATCGCGAATATGGCCGCAGTTTTCCGCCGTTGCTCATGCAGCGCCGCCATTTGTCGGAAATTTTTGTCAACCTCCTTCAAAACGCGCGGGAAACGCTCGGCGACAATGGGAATATTTTTATTGCTGCGGAATGTCGTCGCGACTATTCCGTCGAAATTTCCGTTCGTGACGACGGGGCGGGAATCGCGCCGAACAAAATCGAACGGATTTTTGAGGCGTATTACACCACCAAAGAAAAAGGCACCGGCCTTGGCCTCGCCATCGTCAAACACAACATGGAACTTTATGGCGGCACCGTGCGCGTGGAATCAGAGCTTGGAAAAGGCGCACGATTTGTTCTAACATTTCCTGCAAAAGCAGCCGTCAGGCTGGCGCGATAGAATGAAATCGAACTCTCCGCTGCCGCCCGTCCTCGTCGTGGATGACGAAAAAAATATGCGCGCGTCCTTGCAAACAATGCTCAAGGACGAAGACCATGCCGTGCGCATCGTCGAATCCGCCGAGGAAGCGCTCGCTCTTTTGGAAAGCGAGGAATTTTTAATGGTCATCACCGACGCGCGACTCGGCGGCATGAACGGCTATGATTTTTTGCGGAAAATCCGCGCGCAATGGCCGGAGTTGCCCGCGCTCATGCTCACGGCTTACGCGACGCCAAAACTTGCCGTCGAAGCGATTCAAGCCGGTGCGATGGATTATCTCGCCAAGCCGTTTGCACCCGAAGAATTACTTCATGCTGTCGCTCGTTGCGCCGAACGTTATCGGCTGTTGCGCGAAAATGCCGCGCTCCGCTCGCGTGCCGGCGAAATTTTCAGCCTCGATCCAATCGTCGGCGAATCCGAAAAAATTCGAGACTTGCGGAAACTGATTCAAACCGTCGCGCCGACCGACGCGCGCGTTTTGATTCTCGGCGAAAGCGGCACGGGAAAAGAATTGGTCGCCGGCGCGCTTCATGGCTTGAGCCGCCGCCGCGATGCCAATTATGTCCGCATCAATTGCGCCGCGATTCCCGAAACACTTCTGGAAAGCGAATTGTTCGGCCATGAAAAAGGCGCGTTCACCGGCGCATTGAAACAAAAGTCCGGTCGCGTCGAGGAAGCCGATGGCGGCACGATTTTTCTCGATGAAATCGCCGACATGAGCAAACCGCTTCAGGCAAAACTGCTGCGGTTTTTGGAGGACGGCTCGTTCACCCGCGTCGGTGGCACGCAAGAGTTGCGCGTCAATGTCCGGTTCATCGCCGCGACAAATCGTGATATTACGCAGGCCATCGCCTCCGGTGATTTTCGGGAAGATTTGTTTCATCGCCTCAACGTCGTGCAATTCCGGTTGCCGCCATTGCGCGAGCGTGGCGACGACGTTTTGCTTTTGGCGGAACATTTTTTGAAAACATTTTGCGCCGCCATGAACAAAAATGTCGGCGGCATCGCTTCCGGCGCGCGGCAAAAATTGCTTTCGCATCATTGGCCGGGCAATGTCCGCGAACTTCGCAACGTCATCGAACGCGCGTTGATTTTGGAGACTACCCGGGAAATTCAAGCGGCCAGCCTGCCCGATTTTCAGATCGAATCGCGTTTGCAAAAAACAGCGGCTGTTCCGCCCCCGTCAAACGAGCCGTTGGACGATGCGTTGGCGCGAATCGAGCGGGATTTGATCAACGGCGCGCTTCAACAAAGCGATTTCAATCTCACGCGCGCCGCCGAACGGCTCCAACTCACGCGTCATTCGCTTCGCTATCGAATGCAGCGGCTCGGCATGAACGTCGCCGAAAACCCAAATGAAAATTAATTGATATGGACGAGATTCCCGCAGCCACAAGTTTTTCGCCTGCATGGATAAGTTTTTTTATCATGCTTGGAGCCGTGGTGCTTGCATCGGTGCTGGCATTGGTTTGGTTTATGTTTTTCCACAAAAACCGTCGGAAGCGAAAGCGGATTCATCGGGACAAGCGCCGCTCCCTCAACCCGACTTTGGCGGAAACCGGTGGACTGCCGCCCATCCGTGAAGGGGAAAAATCCGACGGATCAACGCCGCAACCGTGATGCAACACAGCCGCGCCATCACAAAAAAAAGCGCGTCCAATCTCGCGCTCGCTTTTGTCCTTTTGCCAAAATCCAAACGCGACGCCATGTCCGCGCTCTATGCCTTTTGCCGCGAAGTGGACGATGTCGCCGACGACGAAACGATTCCGGCAGAAAAGCGCCGCGCCCAACTCGCCGAATGGCGTGCTGATGTGAAACTCGCCTGCGAAAGCGGTTTGCCGCAATTTCCTGTGAATCAGGAATTCCAGCCGGTCATTCAAAAGTTCGGCCTTCGATTTGAATTGTTCGACGAACTCATCAAAGGTTGTGAAATGGATTTGGACACGAAACGCTACGAAAATTTCGAGCAGTTGGAACTCTATTGCCATCGCGTCGCGTCCGTCGTCGGCTTGTTAAGCATCGAAATTTTTGGCCACACAAATCCTGCGACCCGTGATTACGCCATTTATCTCGGCAAGGCGTTGCAACTGACGAACATTTTGCGCGACGTGAAAACCGACGCCGAACGCGGACGGATTTATCTGCCGCAAAGTGAATTGAAAAAATTTGGCGTCAGCGAAGAAAACATTTTGCGGCACGAATATTCGGAACAGTTTCATCAACTTGCCTCGCACATCGCCGACCGCGCCCGCGCATTTTACGGATTGGCGCGGCTTACCCTGCCCGACGAAGATCGCAAATCAATGGTCGCCGCCGAATTGATGGGTTCGGTCTATTGGCAATTGCTGCAAAAGCTTGAGCGCAATCGCTTCGATGTCTTCGGCGCGCAGCCGCTGAAATTGTCCAAGCCGCACAAGCTCGCGCTGATTTTTCAATCGTGGCTGCGATTTGTGTTATGCGCAAAAACTTCAAATTACGGAACGCCGTAATTTTTATTCAGATGCCTGCCATCCTTTCAAATCCGAAACCTGCTTGTCGCCTCATCGTCAATGCCGATGACTTCGGCCTCTCGTATTCTGTCAACGAAGCCGTCATCTGCGCGCATCGCGACGGCATTTTGACCAGTGCCAGTTTGATGGTGAATGAATCTGGTTTCGACGAAGCCGCAAAACTGGCAAAAGAGAATCCAAAACTCGGCGTCGGTTTGCACCTGACTTTACTGCAAGGCCATTCCGCGCTGCTACCGGGAAAAATTCCCGGCCTCGTCAATTCGCGCGGCGAATTTTCCAATTCGCCGGTCGGCGTCGGAATGGATTATTTTTTCAAACGCAGCCTACGCGAACAGCTTCGCGCCGAAATCCATGCGCAATTTGAAAAATTTCACGCAACTGGCTTGCCGCTTGACCACGTCAACGGCCATTTGCATTTGCATTTGCATCCAACCATTTTCAAAATCCTGATGGAAGACGCGAACAAGCTTGGCATCCGCTATTTACGACTCACTCGCGATTGCCTTTCGCGCAGCCGCAAAATTTCCAATGGCCATCTCTTCTACAAAATTTCCCACGCGACGATTTACGAATGGCTTTCCAACCGCGCGCGCAAATCGCTTGGGCGAAAAAACATCCGCCACGCGCAAATCACTTTTGGCCTTTTGCAAAATGCGCGCGTGGATGAAGATTACATTTTGAAATTGTTGCCGGACTTGCCCGACGGCGATTCGGAGCTTTACTCGCATCCGTCGCTGGGAGAATTTAAGCATGAGTTGGATGCTCTGGTCAGCCCGCGCGTGAAAGAGCTTGTGCAAAAACTCGGGGTTGAATTGATTCGCTATCAGGATTTATGACCAAATTAATTGTCATCTTGTTGATCGGACTTTTTTTCGAATCCACCGGCATCGTGTTTTTGAAAAAAGGCATGAACCAAATCGGCGAAGCCAAAACCAACAGTGTCGCCGCCGTCGCGCGTTTCATTAAAGCCGCTGGCACAAATTATTTCATCTGGCTGGGAATGTTTTTTCAGGCGTTGTTTTTCGGCTGCCTGCTGATTTTGATGTCCGAGAGCGAAATCAGTTTTCTCTGGCCGCTGACCGCATTGAGTTTTGTCTTCGCCACGTTTGCCGCGATGTGGTTTTTGAACGAACAAGTTTCGCTGTGGCGCTGGGTTGGCGTGATTCTCATCGTCATCGGCGCGGGATTCATCAGCTACAGCGAACACACGAAAGAAAAACCCGCGCCGCCAGCAGAAACCAATTCGATTCAACGGTAGGGCGGTGCTGCTGCACCGCCCAAATTTGGACCGCGCGGCAACGCGGCCCTACCGGATTATTTTCTCCAAAACCGCCGCCAGTTGCTCCGCCGCGAATTTGGTTTTCTTCTGCAACTGCATCAACGCGGGAATTTTTCCGGGCGATTTGGCGATGGCCAGGAATAATTTTCCAAAATCCAGATTCTTGTCCGGCTTGGAAAGCGTGTTGAAATCCAGCGGCAAATCTTCATTGGCCGTGTCGGAGATCACGCGGACGGTGGCGCAGGGAATGCCGCGTTCGCGGCAGACGACGTGGATCGCCGCCGATTCCATTTCGACGGCATCAGCGCCGGTTTCGTCGCGCAATTTTTTCTTTTC
>Ga0137404_10000111_pt1 | contig 48447 bp, 58 predicted proteins | sample CZOMad2_1_16fung_FD_108285 | JGI IMG/M metagenome (GOLD analysis project Ga0137404, IMG submission 108285) | Vadose zone soil fungal communities from Angelo Coast Range Reserve, California, USA - CZOMad2_1_16fungal (Illumina Assembly) | ecosystem: Environmental > Terrestrial > Soil > Vadose... | reverse complement strand
CGTAGACACGTCATCCGGCAAGTCAGCGTCCCACCGAAAGCCATCGGCATCAAACACGTCATGGCTAAGCATCGCGCCGACCACGTCAGACAGCAGCTCACCATTCAACTCTTGCCGACCGGTGCGCGTACCCTCGTACTGCCGGATCACCGTGTCATGAAAGACAGGCGCGAGGTTGACAAGATTGTCGTATGTGGTGCCGCGAATGATATAGAAGTTGCCGAACTTGCCGTTGACCAGCTTCTTGACGTCCTTGCTCGGGCGAGGCGTACCCGTAAGGATCATGCGCGGCTCTTCACCAAGCCGCATACCCATCAAAGCGTTGGACATGACAGCCGCAAGGTAACGCCATGTACTGAACTCATCACCCCATACGAAATCGTGTTGTGGGCCACGCAGTAAGTCAGGGTCCTCTGAGGAATACGCAAACGCAACAGCTCCGTTATGAAAGACGATACGTCGCTTGCTAGGTTGATACTCAGGACGTTCCCACTTGGGGAATACATTGAGCAGGCCACTTTCACCCTCAATCATGACGTCACGTACGTCGGCAGCGGTCCGCGCAATGAGCGCGATACGACCAGCACCCCCGCGCGTCTTAGTGGTCATGGTGCGTACACCCTCAGCACCGATGCGCGTCTTACCAAACCCGCGACCTGCCATCCACAAGGCACCGGTCTTGCCATCTCCGCGTTTAAACGGCAACCGCTGGTTTGCCCGAGCATGCCGCACCGGGCACTCAGGGTGTGGGTTGCCCACGCACATGGGGATGCGGCACAGCCACGCCGTCCGACGTACCTCACGCTCCACCCGGAGGCGCGCGGCTAGCTGTCGCTTACGATCGGGATCAAGCGCCGTGATGCGTTCGCGCAGTTCCGACACCGGTGTTGGCTCGGGTTTGGGCTTGTTACTCACGCCTCTAGTCATCGGCGGTGTCCCCTTCAAGATCGACCATCTCGGGGTCACTCATGATGTTGCCGCCCCCGCTAAGCTCCGAAACAAGCGCTTCGATCTCGTCATCAAGCACGTTACGAATCGTCACGTTGTGCTTGACCAACACGGGCCGGTTGATGCCAAGAAGTAGCGCGCGCTGTTTGCGCACCTCGCCGAGTGTCTTCTCAAGGCTGTTAAGCTGCTCGATCTGATACCCGATGGGCTCATTCTTAGCCTTACGTTCTGCGGCAATGTCCGCCACCATGGCCATCATCGCGGTTACGCGCTGCTCGGATGCGTCGTAACCCGCCGCTTCATGCGCCCGAACGTCGTCCATGTCCTCTTGCGGAAGTTGGATAGCAGTCAGCTCGCGCACCCATTGATGGGCCGTTGCAGTGCTGACATCAAGTTCGTCGGCAATACGGCTGTAGGGCTCTTTAGCTAGTCTCAGCTCAAGAGCCCTACGCTTCTTAGCCCATATGTCACAACGCTGAATGGCGTTCTCGTATTCACGATGTGCCATGTCGTTTAACCCTAACGCTCGGAGATCTCCGATCGTAGCTTACGCAACGCACGACGAACAGGTGTCTCTCCCACATCAATCCCTTGCGCGTAAAGCTCCGCTTGAACGTCAATGTACGTACGCTGCCCGGTGTTCATGACCGCACGTTCAAGCATGGACATCGGGGACTCACGCCTTAAACCTGCCATCACAAGTACCCGTCGCACCACGTGATGCACCGCCGGACCCCGATATCCATAGGTTCTACCGTGTGTGCCACATGCGTCTGTTCCATACCGCACCGATAAAATTCGTGTACCCACCCCGCTGTAACCTTCTCTGCGCGCACATGGCACGGCGCGTCCCCCAAGCGCGCAATCTCAAAGTCGAGGTACTGCCGAGCCTTGCGCAGGTCCTCAATAGCGCTCGTGCTCTTCCTGCCCGCGCGCCATACGTACTTGACGACGTTCCCAAGGTTGAAGTTGAACTCTTGCGTAACCCGAATGCACTCGATCGCCGGATGCCAGTTGTAATGATCCGGCCGTGCCACCGCATCGTGCTTGCCGCTACCCATGACTACCCCCATCGTTGTCCGGTCCGGGGTGTCCGAACCAGGGTGACCTGCGCGTATGCCATCCGGACGCCCCCGGACCTTCGGACACCTTAACCCCGTCCGGACACCCCCCGTGACCGGTCCATTGGACTGCTGAACAACGGCCTACCACTTTCGATGTCTCGTGCGTGCCGTGCGTCGCGCAGACCCTCAACGGTCTCAGCCGCAGGGTTCCACCGAGGACGCACATCCGCGCCCACCTGAGGTACCGGCCGATTAAGCACGCACGCAAGCGTATCGGTCAGCAGCCCCTCGATCTCACGCGCCTCGATACACGTCATATCGCCCGAGAATATCTCAACCGTATCGGTGATGAGATCCCCCCAATACTGTGTCTCCGCGTGCTGCTCACTACGCGTCTCAAGCGCTTGATGCGTCTGCCCGATATACCCGACCGTATCGCCGTACGTCTCCACCCTAAGCCCGTAGATGACATGCGGCTTAATCGCCAAGTCAGCACGCCGGATGTCGACAAACACACCGTCCCAAAACTTGCCAGACGGTTCCGGGCCACTCGTCAGCCACGCCAAAATGTCCGTGCGTGCGTACACCTTGGTACGCCCGTTAGCGCCAACGGCACTCGGCCACGGTGCATACCCCTTGGACTCCGCGCTACGTGCCCCCTTCTGCCACTGCTCAAGCACCGTTAACGGCACGTTGTGCCCGTGCTTGGCAAGCATGCTGTGTGCTTCCTTAAGCGTTACCGTCATGGCTAGCTCAATGTGTGGCAAGCCTGCTATCTCATTCACCCCTTGCGGTAGGTACCCTTGCACCGACGTAACGCGCACGTCTGGCACAGCCTCAAGCTCCGCCGACCAAGCCAAGTCAGACACGTTATCCAGGTCGGCAAGAAGGCATGCATCCGACTCTTGCAAGTGTGGTGGCATATACCGCACCACAGCCGTTGACGTGACAAGGTACCAACTCCAGTCCATCGGATGCGGAATGTACCGATGCCCGTGCGCCAACATCTTCCACGTGCGCATGTCCCACTTGCTCATAAGCGCGGCGTTGAAGTTCTCGCGAACCGCCCCGCCACCAAACACCGCAGCCTCCGCCCGCTGGCAGATTACATGGATATAGATACCAAACTCACGCCCCATATACACGCTGTAGTGCATGGAACGCACGGCCGGAGAATGCCTCGCAGCCTCGCTGTGTGCCGCCTTGGCGTACTCCCAAAAGTCCTTGAGCATGGCCATGAGGGTATTGGCCTCTTCCATGATGACGTGCAAAGGGGCAAAAACGGCCGCGCGACCTGAAAGCCGTGCCGAGATATCCTCCTTACGTCGTCGCTCAAGCTCAGCGAACACGGCCTGAAACGCGTTGTGGCACGTCTCAGCCTCGCTATAATACTTGATGTTGCGGAACTCCAAAGCAACCGCAAGGTCAAGCATGGACACACCCTTGACGTCCAAAATGACGACCTGCGCACCACTCCGAATGTACTGCGGCACCAAAAATCGATACAGGTTACTCTTACCTCCACCTGACCCCGCTGACGCCTTGATGTGCGGCCCCATGGTCACATGGTCGTACACGACCGGTGCGCCCGACACATCCGTACCCAGCACAACGCGATGCGGACTCCCCGCTTCGGCTTCCACGAACGGAAGGTAGTCGTACACGGTTCGTGGCGCGCCGAATGACGGTGTCGGATACAGCTTGACCAACGCCCCGTGGCCCACGTATAGCCACTCAGCGGACGGTGCGCCGTCAAACCCAAGGCGCGACCCGATCTCGCCCGCAATCCGATCTTTGACCTTCTCATTGGTGCCGGGACTGATCGGCAGCTTGACCAAGACATGCGACGTGAGGTCAGTCGGGTCGATCGGCCACACCTTGGGCAGCGTCACATACCGTTCCGGGTGCGTACGCAGTGCAGCCGCGATGTTGGCGGCAACCCCCACAGCGTCCGTACCCGTCTTGGGCAAGTTGTCGATAAGCACCTGAGCGGCGGGTCGGATCCACTTGTCCCGACGTTGGGCGTGCTCGGCGGCTTGCACAAGTGCCCAAAGCGCACACGGCAACAAGCCCAAGCAGACAAGCACGAATGCGCCGATCATCACGCGAACCACCCCCGAACCTGATCCCGAATAGCAAGCACGTACACGTACCATTCACTACGCTCATGGCCGTTCCGCAGACGTTCTTTAAGCGCAGCCACCCCCACCCGCACGGCATGTGTTGCCGCCCACACCCCCGCAAGAGTGCTGACCAGAATGAGCGGCAGCCAACCCCAGTTAGCCCACGCCCACACCGTGACGTCCCCGATAAGCTTGAGCGTGTCCCCCAACCGCCGAGCAACCCACAACCACGCGCTTAACGGCGCGTACTTGATGAACGCCAGCACACAGAACACAACGCCCCAGCGCCACACCATGACGCGCCACTTAGGCCCCTTGACGACCGGGCGGCCGGACCAAAACGCATTACGGTGTGGCGCCGACGCTCCCCGAGTGAACGTCGCGTTGTGCATGACGTTGCTATGCGGGTTGTCCGCATGCAGGCTTACCGCCATCCACTTGACAAACCCTCGGCACACCTCAAAGGGCGCGTGAATCCACAAGGGCATGCGGAAGGCGTCAGCCTTGAACAGCGGCTGATCGGGTCGAAACTTCACGGTGGGGGCCACAGCTACACCCCCAAGGCCACAAGCGTCATGCGGGGACCACCATCCACCTAAGGTGTTGCAGCCGGTTGCGGAGCTTGGACCGCGCGCCATGCCAGTTGCCTTGTGCAGCCACGTGCCCCGGAGCGCGTTGTGTCCTGGCGTGCATGCGGCTCACGGCCACGCTGCGTTGGTTGACTGTGAGCGTGTCCAACGCCTTGTGCACGTCCCGCGCCACGCTTTGCCAGTCCAAGACTCGTGCTTGGTCCTCAGCACTCCGCGCCTGACAGATCATGTCGATAAGCGGGTTACCGCCGTCGATGACCGGCGACGTCAAGTCCACGTCGGCAAACCGTGCGCGCTCGTTCAAGTGCTTACGCCACAGCCGAAGCATCTCGTTGCGTGCCCGAAACTTGACCCACGAATCGACCGGATGCACACCGTCCTCACGCCAAGACTCAGCCGCCCGCATCGCCGTGAACACCGACTCAGCCGCCATGTCTTCCGCGCTTAGCGTTGGCACACTCCGCGAAATGCCCTTGGCGGTCTTGATGAACCACCCCTCGCGCCAAAGCCGGTCAACGACGTTGGTCCGTACATACGGCGCTACCGCTCCTGACATGACCCCTACCCCCGTACCTTGCCGGACTTGGCGACGTGCCACGTACCGATACACCACGCGTCCTTTGCATGCCCGCCGAAACCCCACCACGGCAACTGCGCGAGGTCACGACGCGTCATGTCCAGGTACCACCCCATCTTGTAGATGGACTTGTGCGATCCCGCGTTGTACCCGATGTACGGGACTTGCGTGCGACCACACAGGTACTTTATCACCCCGATAAGTTGTGCAGTCAGGAATTCGTTACCTGACATGCTCTTTTCGTTCCACGCGTAAAGTGCCCACTTCTCACACACGACCGTATGGATCGTGCGCCCCAATAGCCCCACCTCAAGCGCTGCCACACACGTCTCCGGCGTCAGCTCGATGGCCGACGTACACGTGTCCTCGTCCCATGTGGCGTACCCGACGTGCCGATCCCCGGGATCGATGCTTACCCAACGCGCCGGAAGGTTCATGCCGACCACACCTCCACGTACGCGAACTTATCCGGGTGGTGCTTGAACAGGTGCCTGTCCTTGGCGTCGATGGCAATCTCATGCGTACGGTGCATGGCGAACCCGTGAAGCGTTGGGCACAACGGACACCACATGAACCACGGCTCGGCTACGAACCGCGACCGAACACGCCCAATGTTGATGACACTCTTTCTCATCTGCACGCCCCACTTGTTAATACCCACGCCAGCAACACAGTTAGCGCGGCGAGTTGAATGGTTGCTAGCCATCGGTAGAACACGTCACACCAACCGCTTTGCGTCGAACTCAAACGTGATGTGTAGCGCGTTCGTGCTGAACGCGCGCTCGAAGATATCCTTGCCCATCGCCTGAACGTCCTTGACGATCGACTCCGCGACGATGCTCGGGATCTCAAGCCAAAGCGAGTCATGCACCTGGTTGATCAAGATACCGGGGTACGTACGGTCCACCTCAAGCATGAGGACCGACATCATCTCTGACACGCCACCCTGCACACACGCGTTGAACGCCTTGTACGTCTTCTCACCCCAGCCGAACACCCGACGTCGGCCCGACACCAGCCGCACGTAACCCGGTCCGCCGATGTTCGTGTCCACCTTGCGCTCACACGCTTTGGCGGTCCGCTTGAGTTCCGGATACGCGGCGTTCAGCTCATCCTGAAAGCGCCGGATGTCGCGCTCGGGGATATCCGCCTTAAGGTCCGCGTCGATCTGCTGCTTGAGCGTCCGTACGCCCGACGCGTAGATCGTGCCGAAAATGCCGCGCTTCATGCTCGTGCGAATCTGCGTCCACCGTGGATCGGTTTCGTCGATGCCAAAGATGTTCTTCGTGTTGGCATCGTGCACGTTGACGCCCGAGTTGATGACCGCAGCTAGCGCGTGGCACTGCGATAGCCACGCAGCGACACGAACCTCTGCATTACTAGCGTCGATCTCCCATACCTCGTGCCCTGCACGTGCACGGAAAAGTTTCTTGATGCCGACAACGTCCGGCGGAATGCGCCACGCTTGCGGGACACCTTGAAGTTGTACGCGGTCCGCGCTAAGCCGACCCGAGATGGCACCCCCGCTGTATCCGTCTGCACGATCACTCTCAACCGAGCATTGCCAATAGTTCGTTCGTAGACGACCATCCCGCCCCGCCCTGTTCGGCCACGCGTCGTACCACTTGCTACAAACGCTCTGCATGTTAGAGATGTGCGCCCAAAGCTTGGCCACCTCCCCCGCCGTACCTTGCTCGTGCGTAAGTCGCGCAACCACCTCAGCATCACAGCTTGGCGCACCCCCGTCCGTGAGCTTGATGGGCATGATGCCGAGACCGCCACTCTCCGGCGACCCAAAGAAGTACTTGCCTGCCGCAATGCTGTTGGCCGTGAACGGAAGCTGACCGACAAGCGTCGCCACCTCCGCATGCATCTTCACGGCCTGTTCTGCGCACAGGTCCGCGTCGAACCCCACGCCCCGTTGCTCCATGCGGAAGAGCGTCAAGCACTTCTCGTGCTCGCGCTCAATGATGGGAAAGTCCTTGAAGTCGATCTCGCCCATGTCGCGCATGCTGTCTTCCCGCATGACCGCCCGACACGTAAGGTCCGCGTCCTTGGCCGCGTACTTGCCCGCGATATCCCACGCCACGAGGTCATACCGCTTGCCGAGCCCCACGCCGTTAGCCTTGAGTCCTTCCTCGATGCCGTTGTCCTTGCGCTCGCCGAAGAACTTGTGCGCCACGTTGTCGAGGCTGGCCTTCTGCACAGGGTCCACGATGGACTCCCAGAGCATGACGTCCCGCCCGAGCTGGCCGCTCAGGTCAACCCCTGCGTTTAAACACCCCTTGGCGTGCTGCCACCCCACGCACCTGGGGTCGCACGCCGCGTGGGCACCGTTGCGCAACCCCGCGAGCATGATCCACATGTCGTATTTCGCGTTAAAAAAGTCCACGCGCGAGACAAGGAACTCACACAGGTCTCGCCACCCCTGCACGCCGAAGTTCCACGGCGCACACACGCACGTCTGCGGGGGGATGTGCCGATCTTCCATCGGCCGATGTACGAACACGCACTCGGCCGTGTGCGGAATGATCTGCCACCCCAACACCGGTGTGCGTTTGGTGACCCGCTTGATGTAACGGCCCTGCTTACCGCCGATCATGCCCTGATCGAACGGGATGGCCACAGACCGCCGCTCAAGTCGCTCGTACGACCCGTCACCCATGCACCCGTCCTCGTGGTCCCCGCCCACAGGAACGCCCACCGTTGCCCCGTAGCAGGGCGGACAGATGTCCTTGGCCCACTCGTGCCATGCGAGGCTCACGATGCTCACACGGGCCTCTGGCGAGCACTTGGCGGCATCGCTGGCCCACATGCCGTCAACGTGCAGCCCGGACGCCTCCGTATCTAGGCTGACCGCCCCGCCCACGGGCTTGACGTTGTCCGCCAGCCACGCCCCCAGCTCGCAGGCAGACCATGCCCGCATGGTGACGGTGCCGTCCGGGTTGCCGATAGCAATCTCAGGCATTGTCGGTCTCATCCGTCTCCGGCCCTAGGCCAAGCTCTTCCATGACGCGCCACGTGCGCTTGAACAAAACCTCTTGGTGCGCGTCCGCCGTGATGGCAATCATCGCCTCGTTGATGCTGGCGACCCAGTCCATGGCGTCTTGCGCGTCGTACCCGTCCGGCATCTGCGCGATGAACGGAACGCGGCGCGCCCCACTACTCGGGCGTACCCCCTCCGTCGTGCTGCTTGACCCAAATCTCCGCTTTCCACTCCTGCCCTTCAACACCGCGAACCTCCGTCTGTAGGTTGTTCCACTTCTTACGTAGCTTGTTTGCCTGCACCCACGCACTTGCCTTGCCCGATGCGTACCTTCCGATTCGTAACCATCCGTTGATGTCCGGTTCGATGTCGCGCGGAGTAACCCCCTTGCTGACACATTCGGCGTGGTACCCCGTGTCAAGATTCCAGATGAGGCTAAGTGCGTAAGCTCTGCGCGCTTGCTCATTCACTGTTTAAACACCCTGTTCTGTTGTCTCGGCCGCGCCATGTCGGGGCGGGCAACTCCTATCTTACCAAAGTAAGCTCAAGATCGTGGCGTGATGTAACGACGTAACCTCCCGGGGAAAATAAGCCCCCTACCCTAAGGACGTTTGTCACGAGCCCACGAACGACCTTCCCACCACCTCACACACACATGAGAAGACGAAATACGGTTACATCAGTTACATCATGGCCCTTGACCTGGGGTTTTGGGGTACATCTTTGGGTACGTCAGGGGGTGCATCACTGGGTACGTCAGGCCCTGTAGATGATCTTGACATAGCCATAGATAATGGTGGATACTACGGGTTCAAGATCAAAAACCTCTGATGTAACCGTTGATGCACCCTGGGGTACACCGGACTACCCGGAATCCGCGACGCACCGGTAAGACGATGGTAGGGTGAGGCCACAGGTTCCCCATAGACGACAGATGGGACGTTTAAACACTATGAAGCTAATCCAGGTGTTCCCCGCGCATCCGGGCATGTACGCCGTAGACAACGATTTTCATGAGCGTGTCAGCGAGGCCCCTCACGTGCGCGCGGAACTCGTTGTTGCATGGGGCATCTACGCGACCGACATCGGACATGTCATGCGCGGTATCACGATCAACGAAGCGTCGCTCAGCGGCGAACACGTAGGTTTGGAGGACATGTGCGCACGCGCGTTTGAGCATAAGCAGTACACGAGCAAAGTTCCGGCAGACGCAATCGTCATTCGCTAGGGGTCCGCTATGCCAAAGCTTGTCCGGCCGCTAGCGGTCACGTCACCCATGGTCGAGCACGCGCTGTGGTGGGCAAAGTTCTATCACCGGGTGTTCCCCCTGTGCTCTCCGGCCATGGGGCCGCACACGCACCTGAGGCAAGTAAAAGGTGAGTGGAAAGACATCCCGTGCGACCCTAAGGACGTCGGCAAGCTGCCGCTATCCGGGTTCAAGTGGGGGGACAAGGCCACCAAGGACGCGGACGTCATCCGGGGGTGGTTCGACAAGTACCCAAACGCCAACCTGGGAGGCACGCCGGACGACGGTTATGTGTGGGTCGACGTGGACACTGAGCACCCGGAGGTCACATTCCCCGTAACGTTTAAACAGTCAACTAGTACCGCGTACAAGCACCACTTGCTGTACCGGCAGCCTAACGACCCCACCCGGCAACTTGAACAGACCCAACCCGGTAACGCCTACTGGCCCGGTGTGGATACTCGCGCGGCAGGGAAAGGCTACGTGGTGCTGTCGCCGTCCGTGCACAGCAACGGCACCCGGTACAAGGTGGCCAACCCGGTTGAGCCCAAAGAGTTTCCGGCCGACATGGTGCCGACACGCGTGCGCACCAAGACGCGTCTTGCGGGAAAGGTCGATGGTGAGAAGACCGTTGATCGTGAGGTTGTGGACCTGCTTACCCGGGTGGCTGACGAACCGGATTCGCCGGACCTAGGGAACATCGCGTTTGCAAAGATTGCGTCACGGCTGGCCAAAATGCTTCCTGGCGACCTGCCGATGTTCCGGGCGTGGCTACGGGCTACGAGCGGCGCGCTGACCGATCCCTTGTCAGACACCGATCTTGCCAAGCTTGAGGGTATCTGGCGCAAGACGGAAGATAAGCGGCTTGCCGATATCGCAGTTATCGTGGCCGATAGTGAGCGCGGTTGGTTATACGAGATGGGGGAAACCGGGTACTCCACAGCGGTCGGGTCCGGAGATAAGCTCGAATACGTGGCATGGTCTAACTTCCGCGTGACAGCTAAGTCGTTGGTCGACTACGGAGATCACCAAGTGTGGGTCGTAGACTTTCACAAGGCGGACGGGACCACCCTTGAGAACGTGGACTTGCCAAGCTCGGTGCTGTCATCGACCACCCGACTACGTGCGTTCTTGGTGGACCGGGGGATGTCACTTCTTGCTCCGACGTCGGACAAGCGAGGCAACCACGGTGAACGGCTGTTATGCCTCCTGCAAAGTCAGACGCACGAGCGCCAAACCGTCATTGAAAAGTACGGATGGGACGCGGCGCTGTCTGCTTTTGTCACGCCGGACAGCCTTATCCGGACGGACTCTGTTACTCCGGCCAATAACTATCTCAAGATCAAGGACGCTCAACTCAACTACGGGTTTAAGGACGGTGCGGTTGATGTACTGCGCGAGTTCCTGACGTTCCAAGACGAACACACCATGTCGCTATTCGGGGCGTTCCTCATGGTTACGCTGCTCAAAGGTCACTACTCGTGGCAGTCTCCGAACCTCGCGATTGAAGCGCACTCCGGAAGTGGCAAGAGCACGTACGTTCGGATGCTTGGGCAACTATGCGGCATCCGACGGAAGCCGGGAAAAGTAACATACGCGGTAGCGCGTGACACGTACCAACTATCAACCAACGTGTTCAACTGGTTTGACGACGTTGAGATGGACCCCCAATGTCAAGAGCTATTTCGGCAAGCTGCCACAGGGGGGTCGTATTCGATAAAGGACCGAGACACGGGGTTTAAGGAGCGTAAAGACATCGACTTGCACGCGTCAACGGTATACAGCGCGGAGCGCATCACATTCACAGACCAAAAGGCCATGGCTGACAGGTTCGTCACGGTGTCTATGCCTAGCGCGGACACGCGGAAGTCCGCCACAGACCCGACACGCAGCCAGTGGCATGACGTCGATGCGTTCTTCAAGCGAACGCACCAAGAAGATCTAACACAGTACGCAGGTGCGCTCGTGCAGCTAGCCCTACGACACGCGGATGTGTTCAACGACGTTGAGACCCTGACGACATCAACAAGCCGACGTGGCCAGATGGTGGCCATCATGCGTTGTGGCGCACGGGTGCTATCGGCCATCCTCGGGGACCCTGCACACACACAACGTGTTGACGAGTGGGCCGCAACGTTCGACTTCGCAGTATCGCCGTCAATCGTAGTGAACAAGGTGATCCCTCGGGTATGGAACGCTGCACGTCAGCCGCTAACACGTCTGTACGGCACACACGGGCTGTACCCGGTGTTTTACAACGCACAGACCCGTCAATTTTGGGTATGGCCCCAGCAAACCGCCGAAGCGTGGCTAAGCGGTCCCGCGCGCAGCGACATCCGAGAAGCTAGTTTGACGGACTGTCGGGCGATCGAACTTGAGCTTGCCGCGTTGGGCGTCAAGCTAGGTAGCCCGCCCAAGACTTCGGACGGCGACGGTAAGCGTTGGACGACGCAAGTTCGGGGCAAGGGTGCGATCACGGGGACGTACTACCCGATACCTGTTGCGTACACAGAGATGATCTACCGCGCGGCTACCGGGCACAACACGGACGACAGTCACGGGGAGACGGACGACTAGCAACGCCACGTGCACGAGTTTTTGCAAACAGCTTGACAACACGTGCAAGATGAGTAGTGTTTGACATGTAAGGCAAGCGGGGGCCGCAAGGGCTACCCACGGACGATGAGGGGTCATCATGCCGAACGGTTACATTGAAGCGGCAGCGGTCAAGCAACATCTTGCGACTGTCGCTGAGAGTCTTTTCGGGCAGTACAGCACCGCGCACATCAACGATTGGGCGGATGCGATTCGCCTTGAGCTTGTGCGCCAGGCGACTACCGACCTTACCGAGACTGCGCGACAGCTCGTTACGGCGGATCTCGAATCGGTCGGGTGGGACACGACCCGCACACACAAGATCTCGGTCGTCACGGCCATCCGGACCGAAACCGGCGAAGGTCTGCGCGAGGCGAAGTACGCGTACGAGGCTGCCGTTCCCGTCGCACTCGCGAAGCACGCAACGCACGTGCTACTTCAGCTAAACGACGCGAATCAAGCCGTGACGTACGGACAGCGACAGTACGTGGACGCGTCCCACCACACCGCCGTGCTGAGCAACCTCCAAACGGCGGCGAACGACGCGGGCGAATCGCCCTTCTAACCACCCCGGTACCGCGCGCACGTCGGACCCCCCATCCGGACGCACACCAGCTACAAGAGAGGCACGACCATGAATCGCGATGAACTCCGCAAGCTGGCGGCTGAGCTGAACATCTCCGGCCGTGGGGCAATGAGCAAGGCCGAGCTTGAGCAGGCCGTTACCGACGCACAGGCTGTGGGCGTGACAAACGCCGAGTACTTCGATTCCGCCATGCTCACGCCGGAGTACGCACACCGGATGATCGAGGACTTCACACAGGCGCGGCGTGGCCACCACAAGGCCCGGACCGGCAAGCGCAGTAGCACCGTAGACCCCCGCACCCCGCGCCGCGTTGTCAAGGCCGTGCGCGCCAACGCGTCGAAGCGCTACGGGCAGAACGGTCGAGGCGAAGGTCTCAAGCACCTCAAGGAGGCCACGTACCGTCAGAACGTCGCACTGTACGGGGCGGGGTTTGAGATCCGGGAGCCAAACCCCGACGCGGAGCGACGACTGTCCTACGGGGACCGAATCCGGCATTACGCGCGCCAGAACGGGTTTCCGCGTACCGGCGTGCTGACCACCGAGAACAGCCCCGTGCTTACGGCCCGACAGTGGCGACGCGCGAACCACAAGGCGTACGGCGTGAACTCGTTCAACGCCAAGACAGCTCGGTACCCCGATGGACGTTGAGCGCGAGATCGGCGATAGCAACTATCGCGGCATGCGCACGGTTGCTCGATTGGCTGCGGCGTACACGCTGCTTGAGCTTGCGCCGTTCTTCGGTGACGTCGAGTTCGGACCGGCGGACGCTGCCGTGTACGTATACAAGACCGCGTGTGACAACGGTCAAGCCGGACGACTGTGGACAATCCGGGGGGTCAAGTAAGCATGGATGAGCTCACGGTTAGCTGGAGTGAGTTAGATACGTATCGCCAGTGCCCGTTTAAACACCACCTCGCGTACGACCAGCGATACAGCAAGGCTGTCGACGCCGGGAGCGCGCTGGACAAGGGCCTGTTGTGGCATGGCGCGATCGAGACGCGGTACAAGACCATCCAAGCCCATCAGGTCATGCACGAGGGCCGCATGGTGTGGGATGTTGCGTCCGAGGTCTTGGCTGCCGAGTGCCACAAAGCCGTGAACGCGTACTTGTCCAAGGCACTGCGTGACGGCGCGGACGTCGCGGTTGTCTCGCTCGTCGCGTGGATGATGGAAGGCTACGTGGACACGTACGGGCTTGACGATGTGCACGACATCATGGGCGTAGAGACCACCCATCTTGCGCCTCTGGGGACCATCTCCGGTCCGCACGAGGGTGAGCGGACTAAGGTGTGGCTCAAGTTCAAGATTGACCGCACCGTCCGAGACCAGTACGGCCACATCCGGGTTATCGATGAGAAGTCGTGCTCCGCGCTCCCTACCGATAGCGACTACGACTTTGCCGATCAGTTCGGCTTGTACGTGTGGGGTCTCAAGGCGCTAGGGCTTAACGTTAGGGGGGCGGTTCACAGCGCCGCTAAGACCAAGCAGAATCAAGGCGACGTCATCCCGGTCGGCCACCCCGAGTACAAGAAGAGCATGAAGGCTCAGTCCTTAGAGGACCGGTACCGGCGCACGTCGATCCACTTCACCGCGCCGCAGCTCAAGGAAATCGCAGACGACGCGCTCGCGGACGTTCAGCAGATGTATACCAAGGCCAACCACGGACGTCGGCACACGAACAACGATACGTGCCGTTGGCGCTGCAACTTCCGCGAGGCATGCTTGTACGGCCGACGTACGGGGCGTAACAGTGATACGGTCCGGATGTTGGAACTGACCGGCTTCACACAAGAGCGCGAGAGGCACTAAGGGGTCAACATGGAAGAACTTACGCACACGGACAGCGAAGTACGACGCATCAAGTACATGGGGTTCATGCTCGGCATGATGACTGGCGCACTCATCGCGGTTATCGTTGCCGCTGTGCTCACCTTCACGCCGCGTCCGGCACATGCTGCGCCCCGCGACCTGGACGCATCGTGTCACACGACGTTCACGTACAACCACCACACGGGCGTGGTGACCATCAACGCCAAGCCGACGCTAGACATGCACAAGATCTACAAGTACCGGCTTGTCACGGCGGACGGGGTCTTTCACGACTACCCACGTGCGGACGTCGGCCACTACACGTCACGGTTCTCGATTCGCGCTCCGCGTAACCTGTGGGCCGTCACGGCGTGGCGCGGGACCGGCAACTGTGGGGCAGTCATGTTCGGAGGCGTGGCATGACCGACACCATGGCTGAGTCGTCCGACTACATCAAGGGCCTGCTTTACGGTCCGGCTAAGCGCCGCAAGACAACGTACATGGCCGGGGCTGCGCGGCTAGGCAAGATCCTCGCCATCGACACCGAGGGCAACGGGTGGCTCAAGTACCCGCTTCGCCAGCGAGGGATCCCGCTGGAAAACATCGTGTACCGGCAGGCCAGCACGTACAACGACATGGAATCGATCTTTTGGGAGATCGAACCCCGTGTCGAGTCCGGCGAGATCACAGCAGTCATGATCGATCACCTGTCAGACCTTGAACAGCGTTTCGTCCGCGCAGCCACCATGGCACGGCAGACCAAGAAGGCGGGACTTGGGAAGATCACCAACTTCCGGAGCGCACAAGACCTGATCGACACGGGCGTGAACCCGTTCCAAACCGAGCTAGGCGACTACGGGGTGTGGACCAACATGGCCCGCCACCTCATGCGCTTGTACCGCGACCTGCCCTGTCACGTCGTGTTCGGCGCGCACTACCGGATAGAGCACGGAAAGTGGGTTCCGGGCCTGACCGAGAAGTTCCGCGAGGAACTGATGGGCTCCATGAATCTGATCATCGGGGCTGACCTGCACGAGTTCGGCCAGAACGACGAGGACATCATCGGGGTTGGTGTCTGCCGAGAGATCGGCGTTTGGCGAGGTGGTGACCGCATCGGCATCACGCGCCCCAAGACCGTCAACCCGAGCGTGGATCGTCTCATCCTGGCGCTTAACGGCAAGCTGGACTTCGCCACGGATACCGAGACGCTGGATTTCAAGGAACGGCTAGATTTCAAGGAACGGCTAGCGCGCGGCGAGTAATCAGGTAGGGTAATAAGTGCAGGGGCCGGACGTAGCAATGCGTGATCCCAACATCGGGGCCAACACGTCACGGATACCGGTTCGGCCCCTGCCACAAACCAGGTAAGCAGTCGTACAAGGATCGGGGTTAGCAATGCCTCAGCTCGACAAGGAAACAGCAGCGCGGACGGCGGAAGCCGAATCCGGGTGGGGGATGCTGGAAGGCATCTACGAAGTCGAACTCACGGCCGTCACCGATGCGGACAAGAGCGGCAAGCCGTTCGTCGGCAAGGAGTCCGGCGTGCCGTTCTGGAAATGGGAAGTCACATTCCCGGACGACGCGAACGAGGGCAAGTACAAGCGGCGCAAGCTGTGGCGTCAGATCTCGCTCAGCGAGAACGCGGACGGCATGCGAAACGAGGCGTTCGCCGCTTTCGGTGCCGACACGTCGACCAACACCGACGATCTGATCGGTCGGCGCTGCCTCGTGCAGGTCGCCAACCGGGAGTGGAACGGACAGGATCAGGCGGAGGTTCAGAAGTTCATGCCTCTGGCGTCCGCGAGCAAGGACACGAGCGGCGGGACCACCACGACCAAGGGCAAGGGTGCGGCCAAAACCACCGAGACGGAAAAAGCGCTTTTCTAGCGCCACCGTCCGGCATGCGGTAGAGTAAGACAAGCAACAGGGAAGAGCGAGCTAGCGAACTTGCCTTGTAAGGCATGCAACGCTAGGGCCGAGTGTTAGTTCTCGCTCCGGGTTCGGTTGGGGTTGCCGGATCCACCAAACATCAACAGCACACACAACGGGAGCCAACAGTCATGAGTCGTCAGAACAGCCGGAGCGCGGGCAGCGTCGCGGAGCGCAACGAGACCCCCACGGACGCGTCCGGCCAGGGTGGCAACGTCACCGAGCCGACCCCGGAAGAGGCCGTCGCCACCGACAAGCCCAAGGCTGACAAGGTGGACATCGGTGACATCGTGGTCCTGCCCTCCACTCGGGCCATCACCGGATCTCGCGTCCGCACGGCGAACAACCCCATCCACAACGCCGTTGCGGCGGCCGAACAGGGCACCTGGTACGACCTGCACGTGCGCAACGACGCGACCGTCATCGACCGTGTCTCGCGGCAGCTTCGGACCGCCGCGCAGAAGCTCGACGTCGGCATGAGCATTTCGCCGGAGCGCATCGCCAGCGACGAGCAGATCGCCGGAGGCGTCATCGTCTCGTTCCGGACCGGCGAGCGCGACAAGCGCAAGGCGGTCGGTGGCGAGGGTGCAGCCGGTCAGACCCCCGGGGCGGGCACGGACACCCCCTCCGAGTAACCCCCCGGAACGGGTAGGTGCGGAGTGTGATGACCCCCGTGCTCCGCACCTACCCTCCCAAGCATGTTGCGTGTAGTTCAGTTGGACAGAACATCCCCCACCCGATGGTGTTTCGCGGCACCACATGACGGCACCGACTGATCACCGGTGAAGCTAAGGGGAAGGTCGGCGGTTCGAATCCGTCCACGCAACCTACCGGCTAACCGCCGGAGCGGCGCAAACAACACCTCGTGTAAAGAGGCAACGTCGCACACAACCACAACTTAATAGATAGCAGATAGCCTCAGCGGTCCGGGATCCCGCTGGGGTTATTTTGCGTCTCCGGTACAAAGGCGTCCTAGGTCGCTAGGTAGCTGACAAAGTCCCATGTATGGATTTACAACGAAACGCTTGACGAGCCGCTTAACGGGCGTAGTGTTTGTCTTGTAAGGGCGCACACAACGAGGGGGACAAGATGAGCGGCATCGTCAAGGCCACAACGAACGAGGTTCCGGCCGACACTCGCGCGGTTACGTTCCGCTTCAAGGTTCGGGTTGGCGCGTCGTTCAGCGTGGTTGAGAAGTCGGTATCGGTGACGTTTGACCGCTATGCCACCAACGTCTCGGCTGAGCTGTTCGCCTCGCTCCCCCAGATGACCAGCAGGGCTATCAACTCGGTCATCGCGTCCGGTTACGAGATCATCGACTACACAACGTACTTTGTAAGCTGACACATCGGGTGCGGGTGACCCCCCGACCGGAGAGGGCGATTGAGTCGCGCCGGACGGTACCGAGGTCACCCGCACCCCGCGCAAGGGAGAATCATGAGCGACGCAATCAACCCGCGAACCGGTACGCCGCTAGGGCGCGCCAACAATCGAGACTCGATCCTAGACCCGAGCAAGCCCAACACGACCAAGCGCGAGAGCACCCGTCCGGAAGGCAAACGCAAGCCATGAAGCCCGCCGTCAAGTACGTCGTTGAGTGGCAGACCAACGACAAGACCCGTCGCAAAGAGTTCATCGGAGAGCGTGCCGAACGAGAGGCTGTCGCGTACGCCAGGAAGAACAGCCCCCGTAAACCGACCGTCGTCAAGTACACGCAAGAGGTCATCGTCAGTTGGGAGACCGGTTATGAGCGGCACGCTAACGGGATATATGTACGGGCGTCTAGTTAACGCCACGTGGCTTGAGCTGGTCGCGGTACCGGGTGAATTTTCGGCGTGTTGCTTGACAACGTGTTTAAACGCGGTAACGTAAGGGGTGTCAGGCAAGGTACGGAACGAACAAGGGGGCAGTCATGGAAGCCGACAAGAACATGATTCCGGCAGGGTTCACCGAGACAACATGGCTTGCGGAGATGCAGCGCATGTCACGTGAGGTGGGCTTGACTGCCCCCAAGACGCTTGACGACGCGCGCAAGCCCACAAGCACCACGAGCGAGATCCCCACGGACACCGTGGTCCGGACACGGTTCGCCACCCCGGGTACCGCGTGCGGACGAGGCACGGTGCGGCGTATCAGTGAGGCGCAGCTTCGGTACATGCGCTTCCTGCTCAACACCCGGAACTACCGCAAGCTGATCGGCGCGAAATGGTGGCCGAGCACGGCCGTGGACCACGCGACCACGCTTGCCGCCGTGGAGTTCATCAGTCTCAAGGGCGCGAGCACCATGATTGAAGGTCTGCTCGGGTGCCCGGAGCGCGCATCGGTGGCCGCTGAGACGGTGGCTGAGCCCATGGCCACCCCCAAGCAGCTCACATACCTCGCAAGCCTGCTTGCAGAGCGTGTGCACGGATTCGGCACGCCGGACATCACGAGCCTTACCATGCTTGAGGCCAAGGCCATGATAAGTGACTTGATCGAACGGCCTCGGGTGCCTGTGGCTGCGCCGACACGCACAGAAGCGCTTGCCGTCGCCGGTATCTACGAACTTGACGGCGCGTACTATCGCATGAAGAAAGCGCGTAACGGAAACCACTTCTACGCGGAGCTTCTGACGGACACCGAATCCGGTGCGTGGGAGTACGCACGGGGCATGGCCCACAAGGTGCCTGCACAGGGTCGCAAGCTGAGCCTTGAGGAGTGCGAGGCGTTCAGCGCGCTACTCGGCTCGTGCTGCATGTGCTCGCGTGAGCTGACTGCCACCGTGAACGGTGTCGGCCCCGGTGCCCGGTTCCTCGGCCCGGTTTGTCGGTCCAAGATGGGTTTTTAGCCCGGATGCTGAGGGAGTTTGGCGGAACTCCCCCGCACCGGGTGTTTAAACGAGTAGTGTTACCCAGGTAAGGCAAGTAACAGGAACGACCAGGGGGTCACCATGAACAACGCATTGAGCGAGCGCAACGAGCGCGTCAAGTACGCGCGGACGCTCGGCATCGCCAAGCCACACACGCTCAAGAAAGACGCGCTTGAGACCGCCATCCACGAGGCCGAGCGCGCGCAGGAAGGGGTGCTCATCGATGACGACCCGTTCGACCCGATCGACCCCACGCTTGAGGGTGACGCGCTGCCGGACCCTGAGACCGTGGCTGAGGCGCTTCTCATGCGCGATGCCACCCGAGAGGCGTGGCTGAACAGCGCGGTTGAGGCGCTGCGCCCCCTGCTTGCGCAAGCGGGAGCCACCAACATCAACACCCGGCGTATCGCTGCGTCGGTGGGCTTCCCGCAAGGCAACGCCCGGAAGATCATCGGTCAGTGTTGGGCCATGGACACGAGTAGTACCGGGGCCGTCAACAGCGTGTTCATCTCCCCCGTGCTGGACGATGCGCTGACCGTGCTCGGCGTGGTGGCGCATGAGATGATCCACGCGGACGACAACGGCGCGAGCAAGCACGCAGGCCACTTCCGCAAGGTGGCCCGCGCGTTGGGCCTGACCGGCAAGATCACAGCTACGGAGATCGGCCCCGACCTTGAGCCTGTGCTCAAAGACATGGTGGCTGAGCTTGGCGAGTACCCGCACGTGAAGCTCAACCTCGGGACACGCGTTGTCAAAAAGCAGTCAACCCGATTGCTCAAGGCCATGTGTGGCGAGTTCGATGGGCCGTGCCCACTAGCAGACACCAACGGCAAGCTTTACACGATTCGGCTGAGCAAGAAGTGGGTTGAGATCGGTCTCCCCACGTGCCCGTGTGGGTCGGAAATGAAGCTTGACGAGACGGACGGCGAGTGATGCCACCCCCGGCATGGATGGCCGTTGTGTTCGGGTTTATCGGGGGCATCGTGTACGCAATTATCGCAGACCGGATCAGGCGGGGTCGATGACATGGGCGCGGATGACGATATCTTCCGGCGGCTGGAAGCCGAGATCGGGGAGCTGCCTCCTGGCACGGTGGTCGAGTACCACGGGCCGATGGTCGAGGCACACGGCCTGTGGGTAGTCCGCGTGCAGGTCGCGGATGCCCGGTACACCCTGGCGCACCCGGTCCACGAGTGGCAGCGTTTAAACGCAGACCGTGACGACTTGACGCGGACCGATCTGTGACGCGGGGGCCGACGCAACCCGCCGGATTCACGTCAAACGGCACGCACCGAAGAATCACCACGGGGCGTAACGTGGTGGCAAGACAGCCGAACAACGTACTGCTTGAGCCGTGCCCAAGGTGTAAGGCGCGCCGGTATGAGCACTGCTGGAAGTGGCAAGGCATCGACCCTGACACGTCAACGCTTCCGCATCCTGACGAATATTGTCGATGGATCTATTACTTGGACCGCCCGCACGCGGACCGAGTAAAGTTGGTGGCAAGGACGCACGCAAGCGACTAGTGAGGGGACGTGCATTGAAATGTTCACGGCGGAGGAGACGCGAGACGAGCTGAAAAGGGTCTACTTGTGGGCCACCCGGCATCACAAGATGGTGGCCGCGCATGCCGCACTCGTCAGGCTTCACGATTTGGCTGGCGGGTACTGTGAGTGGGAGCGGCGCGATCACGAATCAAGCGGGGGTCATTGGGCATGAGACGGATAATTCGGTTGTGCACGCGGGTTGTGTGCTCGTGGTGCAAGACGGTAATGAGCGACGACGGAAAAGGTGGGCCGGACAGTCACGGCATCTGCCCGTCGTGCGCAGCCAAGTTCTTCTAGGGGGACGACATGGAACGCTACTCCGACACGACAACGGAGCTTCTTGGGGCCACGACGTGGCGTCAGAACGTCGCAACCTACCGGCGATGGGAACAAAAGCGAGACCGTACCGCACATGCAGTGGCACGTCACATGATGTATGACGCGGAGGTGGGGCGGATGTATCTCGCGCTGTCCAACGCCGCACGTGAGATCGTCGTGTTGGCGGGTAAGGATCCGGCGCAACAGTACGTGGACTACCCCGATCGGGAACGTGGCGAGGTCATCACCGTGTCCACGGGGCGTGAGTTCGCGTTCAACCTCAAACGGCAACCCAAGAAATCGGACAGCTTGTTCTTTCAGCGGTTCGAACACGAGCCTTGGTTTGAGCTGGGGTACTTCGACGAGACATGCGACGTGTGGTCGGACGAGCCGTTTCCGGCCGGTACGCGAGCCCATATCGAGACACAGGCCCGAACCGACACGGAACCGTGTACGGTAAGTACGAACACCGCGAACAACGACAAGGGGGCCGACATGCTCACAGGGCAAGATCCGGACAACATCGAAGCAACAGCGGTACGGCTCATGGCGGAAGCCAACGCCATCCGCGAGTTCGACGCACGGGAGCCGGACGGCGAAGAGCCCACCATCTCATGGACCTCGTCGCCGGACGGCGAACGGCAGTACACGTACGTCGCGTTCAAGACAGGTGCGGGTCTTTGGTACACGACGGACACGCGGTCGGGTGGCGGCATGACGTGGCGGGAGCTGGGAAGCAAGCGCATCGCGGAAGCGCTCCGGACCGGTACGTTCCTCGTCGCAACGGCGTGGGAGGAGCGATGACAGCCGACACGCTAAAGCTTCTGATCATCACGATCGGCGTAGTTGTGACCGTCATCGGCGCGATGCTCATCGGAACATTCGCCGCGCGCAGCGAGCGTGACCACAAGGCGTACATCAAGTTCTTGGAGATGCGCGCTGCCGGACGAATCGGGGAGGACCCCCCAGTTCCGCCGACGCTGTCCTTCCCGGACCGGTCAAAGGCCGCGCGCGACGCGTCAATGGCCCGCCACCCGGCAAACCGGACCCGAGACGTCATGCCGGACCCTAAGCTGGTCGAGCGGCCCTCGCGCCCGCTGACGGATTGGCCTGAGGGCTAGCTGCGCGTAGGCTGAGGGCTGTTTCTGCCACCCAAAGAGGGGAAAGTCATGCGCCGTATCGCACTACTCGTCGCAGGGTTCATGTTCGGGGCGTTGGGGTTCGCAGCCCCAGCACTCGCCGCGCCCGTGTGCACCACGCACGCCGTGTACGTGTTCGGCTACCCGCACCTGACGCACGCGTGGACCACCCCCGCGTCATCGGTTCCGTTGCACAAGTTCCGGTACGGCATCCGACAGGCCAACGGCTCGATCCTCTACGTGACGCACAACTGGCTACCGTCGTACGACACCTTCCCCGGGCACGCCGTGTCGGTGTCCGCGTGGGAGGGGCCGAACTTCTGCGGCACGGTGCTCTGACCGGCCTCGTTTAAACACCGAAACGCCCCGGACAACCCTACATGGGTGCCGGGGCGTTTTGCTGCCTGCCTGTTTAAACGCTAGGACTGTCCGGGTGCGACAGGATGACCGGCGAGTTGTCCGGAACCGTGATGAGCGGGTTGGGCACAAAGTACGTGCCGACCGCCGTGAGGAGCGCCAGGGCTCCCGTGAGGTACACGTTGCCAACCCAGATACCGGCCGCAGCAGTCAGCGCCGCGAGCACGATAGTGTATATCGCCTTGTACGGTCGTTTGGGGTTGGCAACAATCTTGACGGGCATCGGCTGTGTCATACGTGGCCCTACCTTACGTGATCGGGGCGGTCCATATTGCCGCCCACGTGACCGGTCCAACGATGCCGTCGACCCCAAGGTGTTTTTCGGCTTGGAACTGGCGGACTACGTGTTCTGTGCCCGGACCGAAATCGCCGTCAACCGCGAGATGCCAACCTCGGGACGACAGCTTGGCCTGAAACACTCGGACGTCGTTGTTGTTCATCATGCCGCGCCGCATGGCGACACCTGGGTACAGGGGGTGGCTGCCCGGGTGCGGGGTTGGGGTTGGGTTGGTGTCCGGCATGTGTCCGGCGCGGATCCTGTCCGCGAGCGCGCGCACCCGTGACGGCCCGGCGTTGATCTCATAGTGCATCTCGTCGGCGCGGGAGTGGTAGTCGCCACCCCAACGGACCACACCTCCGCACAGGTTGAGCAACCGGCGGATGGTGGCCACCTGCAACGCGCCGAATGTTCCTCGTGCGCCGAGCGGGTGATCGTTCCACCGTAGATCCATCGCCGTGCCGGATGCGTGATTGCTCAGACTCACACCCCCCTCGATACCCTTGATGATGAATCCGCCGGTATCGTTGTGGTGCAAGGGCTCAACGTGCGCGTTGAACTCCTTGGCGAACCACAGCAGCACACACGATGCGTCCCCACGCCGAAGTGTGATTCGCACGGAAGACCCCGGGATGGTGTACGTCGCCATGAGGTTAGGGTCTACGGCGTAACCGTTCTGCGAGTACCGCATGACGTATCGTCCCCTTCCGGCGTATCGGTCGTGGTCGGTTCCTGGTAGCTGCTGTCCGGTAGCTCCACTGTCGAGCTGTCGACGTCATCGAAGTTCGGGAAGTTGTCGACGTCATCGGGCATCGGAGTATCCATTTCCACCCTCCCCCACTACTAGCCTACGTAGTCGTTCGCTAAGATCGTCGCACTGCTGTTGTGTCTGCCGTGCGGTCCGGCGCACCTGCTGTAGCTCCTCCTCAACCTGTGCGAGTTGCACCCGGAGTTGGCGCTTACCCTCCTGTTCTGTCACCAGGTCCAATTGAAGTTGCCCGTTCTCTCGCCGGAGATAATCCGTCACCGTGGTCAATAGTACAACCTGTTTTTGCAACGCTTCCACATTGGTCAATAGCGCGGTTGCGTCGTCCTTCTTTCGGTCCTTGAGCCACGCGGCAATCGCTCCGGCAACGCCACCACTAGCCAGGATACTGACAATAGCAGTGACCAAAATCTGGGTATTCACGTGTCATGCACCGACAACTCTTTACTAATTTCGTGCGCGTGTTTGATAAGTGCCTTGAGGTGGGCAACTTCGAATTCCGCGAGCACGACCAAGCTCCCGGTAAGCACAACCGTTGTCGCGGCATGTGAGATCGGGACGATGATAAGTACCCACCCGGTGTAGGCGAGCATGCAACAGGAAAGCACCCTGAGCGCAAGCTTTTTGAGCGCGATGCGCGCTAGTACAGTGGCCACCACAAGCAGGATGCCCGTACACATGAGCACGCCACCCCAGATATGCACCCCGACAGTACCGACTACCCGAGCAATGGCGCTGTTGGCGACACCTGTGAGGTACCCGAACCCCGACACGACGAATAGCAAGCCGATGAACACCCATGCCGGGTGATCTCGCAACCCTTGGGGCGTACGGATCATCCATGGTGTTCTACGGTGGCGCGGCGGGGGGAGTTTACGCACCTGGTTTCGCCACCGTTACGAACGTCTGAATAGCGATGGTATGTGCCACAGGTACCCGCCCCGACCCGTGGCACAGCGGGCACTCCACCGTCTCGGGTGCCGGTACGGGTGTGGGATCCTCGTCAGGTGCGTTGAGCAGCGCGAACCCGGTATTGATGGCGTTCTGCGCGCTCGTATCGAGTAACAGGCTCGGATCGTGCTCGGTGCCGTCCGTGGCCCACACCAGGTAGAAGGTTGGCCGTGCGGCTTCCGGGAGCGTCTTGAGCCACGCGAACTCGTCCGTGATGGCCTTTGCGCGCGCCTCGTGCTCGACGGTCGGCCAGCCACGCTCCGCAACCGCCCACGCCACATCGTCCGGTCGCGAGTCAAGCCACCGTTTAAACACCGGGCTCACCTCAAGCGTGTCCGTGACGGGGAATGACCGCCCACTGTAGATGTCGATGGCGTGGACGTCCGCGCGAGTCACCCATGCGTCCGGGTTGGCGACCCATGCGCTCTTGTCATGCGGGCCGCCGACCTTGGGCCGGTAACCGTAACCGAGTGCTGCGTGACATGTCACGATGTTCGGGTCCACGCCCTTGACCCACGCGTGCAGTGTGTTGAAGTACCGAACGAAGTCCTCGGCTGTGCCGAAGCTCATGACCTTGTGCGTCCCGTTCGGATAGCTGTCGCGCGTGTCGTCCTCCGGCTCATGCCAGAACACGACGGTCACCTTGTCGGCCAACTCGTTGACGTTGATGTGCCGCGCGAGTTGTTCAATGTAGAGCTGCCACGCGCCGTTGGTCACGTCGTCCGGACGGGGCTTGAACGACACAACCACGTGCATGTCATCGTCCAGCGCCGGACGACACAGGTTCTCAAAGCTGGGGATGAGGTTCTGCGGGGGAATAACCCCGCCTTTGAATTCGCGTGTAGCGTCTGTCAGCGGGTACGTCGCACGGATTTCGGTGGGAGTGCCGGGGCCGTGAACACCGAGCAAAATCATGGGGGCTGTCCTGTCTGGCCGAGAATCCAAGAATGTGGATGTACTACGCTAACACGTCATCACGACACCCAAGCACTTTGGGTAACCGCACCATTTACGCCAGTCGTGATAACGCTGTACTCGTACGCGATTCCGCTACCGCACGTGAAATCGTCGTATGTGACTGGCGTGGCCACGCTGCCCGCCTTGTAGAACACGGCATCGTCGGAGTATGCCTTGTCCCCCGCCGTATTCGCCGTGCTGCTCTGCGTGAGGCTCGGGAACGCAAACGCGGTGTTGCTCGGCGCGGCACCCGACGTCATCGTGTATTGCTGCCACGACCCCGTAGCAGTGACGTTAGCTCCCGTGCTGGGGGTGCCGTTGCTGCCGTTGGCTGCCGTACGCCAGCCGACCTGACCCTTGATGACCATGCCGCTGTTGGCCTTGAACCAAAACGACAGGAAGAACGTATCGCCCGGCAGTGCCGCGAACTGGTTAAGCGGTCCAAAGTTGACACCTGCGAACCCGGTGCCGTTGACTGCCGTTTGAGCATAGCTCGCGAGTCCCGTGTGTGCTTGGCCCGTATCGCGTGCTGCCGTGCTGACAGAACCTCCGGCTGTGCCCCAGTTGTCCGAGCTATTCGTCTCCTCAAAACCCGGGTGGAACGGCGCGACAAGGCTAATCGGTACGGTGCTCGGTACGGTGCCGACCTTGACCCCGTTGCCCGTGTCCCCGATGACACGTCGGTATACGTCGTTAGCCACCACAAGCGGCTGAGGCTGTGTCGGGTCGGGGTTGGTAAGCGTGGCCCGGATGATCCCTAGGGTGTTGAACGCGGCCACCGTAGGGCTTGTTACGGCGGGACCGGTGTACGCCGGAGTGAAGTTGAGCGTCTGGGGGTCGCCCGTCAAACCCTTGTTGTTCCTCGTGGTAACCGTGAGCACATACGCGGCGGCAAGCAAGGTGTCCGGTAGATCGAGGCTTGTGGCCGTGCTCGTAACCCACCCGGTATCGCGGACGCTAACGCCTGCTTTGGTGAGCTGGATACGGTACGCACTTTGCGTGGCCACCGTCCAAGACACTGTGATAAGCGCGCTTGTGGGGCTTGCGCTAGGGCTCGTAATCGTGGGGTTGTCCTTGGCGGACGGTTGCACCTGAACCTGTGAGCTGTAGTTCGTGCTGAGCCCTGAGATCGTGCCCTTTACCTTGACCGCGTAGAAATGGTTAGCGTCCGATGTGGATCCCCAACCACTTGCCAACGTGACACCGGACGTGCCGGAGGAGTTAAATACCTCGCTGCCTACCCACGTGCTAGACGACGCATTCCAGTACGTGACAACTGAGCTGAGCGTCTTGCGAAGCGCGTAAGAGTCCTGTGTTTCGCTAGGATCGTCAGCCGTAAAGTTCCACGTGAACGGAAGCGCCGCGTTGACGTCTTGGGCCACCCCGTTAGCCGGAGCTGACAACGCCGGTACCTTGGGCGCACCCGATGCTGTGTCGCTCGTGCTGATGAGGTTGTACGGGCTTGAACCCGTGGCAATCGCGCTGTCGAAGTGCCCGTTACCGTAGTTGGTCCTTCGCACGCTATAGCTTGTGGACGTGGCCCCAACGATGGCCGACGCGCTAACCGCTGTCCACGCACCCCACGTGTCCGCACCCCGGTTGTAATCCACGTAATACAACTTGCTGTCACTCGTGCCCACGGCGTACACACGCATGTTGCTCGTGGCCGCGCTTACGCTTATGGCGCAGTGCTTGACAGTTCCGGCCGTATGGGTTGGTGTGTCGCGCTGAGCTTGCGTCGTGTTATCGACGTTGCGCTCTGCGATGCGGACGACGCTGGACACCGGATACGGGATGAGCACAATCGAACTGTGTGCGTCGTACACAGCCGTGTTGCTCGGCTGGCTAGGGCTGAGGCTGGACACTGCCGGAGGCGTGTTCGTGTTGGGGCTAACCCACACCGGCCCGGACGCCCACGTGAGCCGCGCCGTGTAGACCGTGGCGCGACCCCATACCGCCCACAGCGCAGGGCTGCCGTTGGTGGTCTTACCGTCGCCCGTGTGCTCAAACATGATGGTCGGGTGGACGATGCCATCCGGGCCGTTGAGCCATTGCCGGTAACCGCTAACCAACGTGTTTCGCACCGTGAACGTATTTGTGCTGCTCACGGTGGCCGAGAACAGCGTTACCCCGCCGGACGTGCCGTTGTGCGTGCCGACTGCCATGTGCACGTACCACGTGCTTGACAGCTTGAACGCCACCACGTCAAGGCCCGTGTAGACAAGCCCTGCTGTGGCTGCGCTAGCGCCGACCACAAGTTGCTCAGTGTCGAAAGTGGTGGCGTTGGCCTGTAGCCGCATGTAGAACACCCGGTCAGTGCCGGACTCATACACGCGCGTAAGCACATGAATATGCCCGTTGCTGTCCATGAACAGCCCTGAGACCTCTTGCAGGTTCGTACGCGTGACAGACGCGATAGGGCCGGACCACGATGCGCCGTTGTTACTGCTCTTGAAGATGTCGAACTGCGTCTGTGACACCCGCTTGAGGAACCACATATCGCCGTCGAAGTTTTCGCGGTCGATGTACTGCTGATTGGGGTACCCCATCGGCTCACCGAAGGTGGTCGTACTAATCGCGCCCATGGATACCCCTAGTTATCGACCTGTGTAGGTGTTCCGTTGACATTCACGTACGCGTGGTTAGTGTCCGTCCGGTACCACATCTGCCCCGGGACCGTTCCGGTCGGGTGAGTGCCCGTGTACCCCGGCAGCGTCACGACCGATTTGAAGCCGAGAACCCCGATCACATAGTACGTCGCGCTTGCTTGCATGACCGTGACGCGCTGACCGACCGCGATGTCGTAGTGTGCTAACGGTAGACACGGTGTCGCGGCGTTCGCACCGTCCACAATGACGCTTATAACCTTGTTCGCCGTGTCGACAGCGCTAACCACTCCCGCGTACGTGGTGATCTGCTTGGCGCGCCGGATGAGGTCTTTAACCGCACTCAAGATGTCGTCCTCAAGGCTCATATCTTTGCCCAACTATGCGACATGACACCCGTGTGCAGGTCCATCGACCACTTTGTATTTTGCATCTTGAGTACGCCAAATTCAAGGGTTTCGACGCTCACGACGTCTTGGTGCCAATGCAACGGATTTGCACTTGTCTGTGCTTCGATGGTTGTGCCGACCACCTTGTCCACGGCGACTTGCGCGAGTACCGCAGCTTGTAGCGCGGTCTGGTCTGCGGCAGTCACGGTAAGTACCTTGGTGATCACCTGGTCACGTGCCGCCGTGCTGGTCTCTCCGTCGTTGGCGTTCACGTACGTGAATACTCCGGCACCCTCGGTCGGGGTCGTCACCGTGTCGGTGTTGCCGTTGACACCAACCCATCGATTTGGGGTGGCAAAGAAGTCATGCGCTATCTTCTGCCCTGGCACGAGTTGTCCGGTGTACGTACCCCGGTCGTATGCCCACTCCGGTGCGGCCGTTGTCGGACTGACGATGCTCTCACACACAAGCTTGCCGGTCCAATCACTGTAGATCGGCCGGTACCCCACGGCAGCAAGCAGCTCGTTGACGATCTGTAGCCACGTGGTGGTTTCATCGATCGGCCACCCTTTCGCGGCAGTTGCCGTGGTGGCTGCCTGCACAGGATCGATACCGTACTTGCTATACCCCAGGTTGCCGAGAATCTGATCTACGGCCCCGAGGTACGTGTCTCCGATGTTGATTGCGTAGCTGTCGCCAACGAGCGTGTTGAGCGCGTTGAGTATGTCGAACCCCTGCACCGTGTACGTAGTCGGCACACTGTCTGTGTCGGTCTCGGGCGTGTTCGTGAAATACGCGCCTTGATTGAACCGCGCAGTGATCGTGCCGTTGGAGATCGTGAGGTACGGGCGCACAATAGAGCGACCCCAAGAAAGACGTCCGACCGTCGTAAACGCGCATGTGCCGTGGAGGGTGGCAAGGTTGTCCCGAGCCACGCTACATTCCCGGACGTCCCCGGTTATATCTGCGATGACGTTAAGGTCTCGGTCGATAAGCTCCATGCCACGCCCGAGCGTGATGCTTGGATCCGTCTTGATGAGAGCTTCGATCTGCGCGGCTGTGAACGCAGATCGGGCAGGGGTGACACGGGGCTGCATCGCCTAGCCCCCCTCGTTGTACGTGACCTCAACGACGTTAATCGTCACGTCGTAATAGTTGGCAAGCATGCGGTCCGTATAGGCGATGTCATAGTACGTGCCGAACATCCGACGGCCCCGATTGTCGCGCACGAGCACCGTTTGCCCAATCCAGCTCTTAAGCGTGTCGATGTTGGCGTCTGACACGTCGCGCAAAACGAACGTCTGCTGTCCTGCCACGCCTTCCGTGGAGATCGAGCGGTATCGACCTCCGGCGAACCCCTGCACAGAGCCCTCGGTCTTGTAGTCCCGAGAGCGGCCACGCCCCGTGTACGCGCTCACGCTGGCCCCTGTCGCAACCAGGTTGACCCATGTGTATGCGAGCGAAACGGCGACCATCGTTTAAACGCTCCGTCCTGCGGCAACGATCCCGCGTCCCGACCCCCGGATGTAGCCGCCCACGCCGGGCGCAACCTTCTTGACCTCGTCAATAAGCTCCTCAAGCTTATCGATAAGCTCGCCAACACCCATGCTCTTCAAGCCTCTGGACTCTTCCGGCGTGAGCACGGCTTCCGGCTTGCCTGAACGGTTAACCCCGACGCTGCCGGGTTGCAACCAACCGCCATCGTCGTATGTGGGTAGAACGCCACCTTGGTTGTATGCCCAATGCACGTGATTATAGTGCGCGGCCATGAGGCTAGGGCTGTAGCTGTGGTTCTGTCCATGCCAGACCGTTTGACCGCCAGCCGGACCGTAGATCAACTCAAGCGTCTTGCTGCCATAGTTCTTCTTGATCCAGTTGAAGATATCCATACTGGGGGTCATGTCGACCGCGCGGCCCTTGTAGTGCCACGAGTTCTTGGCGTGGTGGCCACCTGTGGTGCTGTAGAACGCAATCGAAGGGAACGCCTTGCGGAGCACGCTTTCCTGCCACGCCCACCCTTGACCGTCACTGATCTTTAGGTCGCCAGGCTTGCCAAGAACGCTCGTGCCGGGGCTGTTACCTCCACCCGAGTGGTTGCCGATGACGATATTCTTGACGCCGGTCATGAGCGTTTCAACGGCCTTGTGCACCATGTCGTTGAGCCACGGGGCTTTAGCGAGGTTCTTAGCTCCCTCCGCGATGTTGCCAATGGTCTTAAGCGGACCATCAACCATGCTCGACAGGTCTTCCCACCACCCGGACAGCGTGCCGACGATCCCACCCCCTGCTAGCGCCTGACGCGGGACGATGCCACCTCGGGCAAGTCCAAGGGCCTGCTTGACCCCGTGAACGCCTCCCGACCGGGCTACAGCGTTCATGCTGTCCACGAACGCCGGGCCTACCGCGCGAGTCCACTCCGGGCGCATGACGGCTTCACCTCCTGACAGCGCGAGCGCGCCACCCGTGGGACTGGTGAACATGTGCACGTCGCTGCCGGGCGTGTATCCCGGCAGCACGCCACCCGTGGCAAGTTTGGGGATCGGCGTAATCGGCGATACCCCGACCTTGGTGGCGATGCTGTTGAACCCCGCAATGATCCCGTCGTCAATGATCGTGTTAACCAAGATCTTGATCGGGGCTTTGACGATGTCCGTTACCTTTTGCCATGCCGCCTTTACCGCGTTGACGCCGGTTGTGAACGCGTCGGGAATCGTTTTGGTGATAAACGTCTTGATGGGCTCGAAAATGTGATCTTTGATCCAGTCCCATTCGATCTTAATCCCGCGCTTCATGTCCGCCCACACGGCCTTAACATGGTCCTTGAGCCATGTCCACGCCGGACCGAACGTTTTCTTAACCCAGTTGAGCGCGGGATTTAGGATGTGGTCCTTGATCCAATCCCACTCAATCTTGATGCCGCGCTTCATGTCAGCCCACAGCGCCTTGACGGTATCTTTAAGCCACGTCCAAGCGGGACCGAACGTCTTTTTCAGCCAATTGATGATCGGCTGCAAGATGTGGTCGTGAATCCAATCCCATTCGATCTTGATACCTCGCTTGAGATCGTTCCACATTGCCACGACGTGGTCCTTTATCCACGTCCACGCTTGCGCGAATTCTTTCTTCAAGAAGCCGACCACAATGTCAAAGATCTTCTTGATACCGTCCCACGTCTTGCTGATGAACGACTTGATGCCGTTCCACGCCGGGACGATGACGTCTTTCCACAGCGCCGTAAACGCCTTGCCGAGAAGGATTAGGGCAATCTCAATGGTCTTGTAGATGATCTGAATCGCGACCCAAGCAATCCGGATGGCGAGGTGAATGCCCTCCCACGCGGGCTTGATGAACACTTTCCACAGCACGTTGAACACCGGGCCAAGAACCGTCTTGACGACGCTAACGATAGTGTCAAATATGCCCTTGACGATCCCCCACGTCGTACTGATGACGGTCTTGATACCGGACCACACCGGGCCGATAAGGTTTTTCCATAGCCAATTCCACGCGGCGGCAAACGCACCCTTGATGTAATCAATGGCCTTGCCGAACACGGAGTTTTGGATGTCTGTCCATACCTTGCTGACGGTGGCCTTGATGCCGTTCCATACGTTGCCGACCGTAGTGCCGAAGTCGGTCCACGCCTTCTTGAAGTTTCCGGACAGAAGGTCACCGATAATCTTGAACACGCCGGACAGATACGCCCATGCCACCTTAACCGCGCCGACGATAAGGTCCCACGTGACCTTGAACTCCGTACCGAGCGCTTTTAGGTACGTCTGTACGGTCGGGCTCTTGAACAGCTCGACAAGTTGGTCCCACACCTTTTTCATGGCGGGCCACGCGGTATTGACAAACCAATCCGTTACCGCACTGATGGCTTTCTTGATGTTGGCCCACGCGGTGTTGACGAAATCGTGAAACCACTTGTTCTTGTTATACAGCAGCACCAAGCCACCGACGAACAACGCGATAGCTGCGACAATGAGCGTTATAGGAGCCGTAAGGATGCCTAGCGCGACGTCAAGCGCGCTCGTGGCGACTGTCGCCTCACCCTCAGCTACCGTCATGGCTTCCGTGGCTACCGCAGCGCCACCAAACACCTTGGTCAACGTCCCAAGCGCGCTCGACACACCGCTAATCGCAGATACGGCGTTGGATACGACCGTGATGCCCTTGAACGCTGCGACAAGTAGATACACGGCTGCCGCGAGCTTGGCCACCGTGTCAGGGCTGAGCTTGGCAATCTGCCCGGTTAGGTCAACGAGCGTCTTGAGTACCGGCCCCCCAAGACCTGAGATGCCCACCCCGAGGTGGCCAATCACGGTGACGAGGTTTTTGACCAGTTGCTCAAGCAACGGCGCGTTCTGCTTGACGTAATCCGTGAATACCTGAAAGTCCTTGCTGCCCTTGAGGTTCGTGGCCCACTTGAGGAACTGATCGGACACGTCCTTGATTGCCTTAAGTACCGGCCCTTGGAACGGCTCGAATGCCACGATAAGCGCCGCAACGCCCTTGCCGACGTTTATGAGCGCGTCCCCGAACGTCTTGATGCTGCCTTGTGTCGTCCGCGTAAGGAACGCACCAAAGCCTTTGATCTGTGGGCTGTCGAGCGCAGCGAACGCCTTAGTGACCAACCCGCCGATGGTGTTGCCAGTGTCACTGATGAACTTGATAAGGCCCGTCTTGACGTTTCCGGCCGCGCCGAGGACGCTCTTCTCAAGCCCTGCTTGGATGGCCGGAAGGATACCGGCCCCTGCCGCGTTGCTAGTCTGTGCCTTGACCGTCTGCGAGAACTTGTTCCAAAACTTCGCAAAGTCGATCTGCGCTTGACCGATGCCTTGCAACGCGGTCTTGAGCTTATTGGCGGCATCGATGCCGACCTGTGACGCGTTCTTACGCGCCTTGGCGAGGTTGTCTTCGGCGGTCTTTACCTTGTCTTGCGCGTCAGCTACCGAACGACCTGCGGTTTCCGCAGCTCGCGATGCGTTCTCACGCGCCTTAGCCACCCCGTCCTCAGCGGCTTGAATCTTCCGTGAGTTGGAGGTGGCTACATCGGATTGATGCTGGATAGCCTGAGTGACCTTGTCCTGTGCGTCCTTGACACGCTTAGTGCCGTTCTCTTGAACCGTGACTTGCTGCTCTTGCGCGCGAATGACTGCACGCTCGGCGTCGGACAGTTTCCTAGCGTTCTGCGCACGTACCTGCGCTTGCCGTTGCTCGGCCTTAGCGATATTGTCTTGCGCAGCCTTAAGCTTTCGTTGATTGGCGTACGTGACATCGGCTTGCCGTTGCTGCGCACTGGCGATGTTATCTTGTGCGTCGCGAACCTTCTTGGCGTCCTCGGCGATAGTGCGAGATTGCGATTCTCGCGACTTGGCTAGCTTGTCTTCGGCAGCTTGAATCTTGCGCGCGTTGTCCTCAGCCAAGCGCACTTGGGCTTGCTGCGCCGCAGCAACCTTCTGTAGCGCGTCGACAATCTTCTTTTGGTCTTGTTCGCGCTGCTCGGCTGCCTTGTTCTGTGCGTCGGTAAGGTTCTGGTCGGCCGTGGATATCTTGCGGCTGCTCTGCTCAGCCGCTTGTGCGGCCTTGTCACGCGTGTCGGCTAGCTTCTGTTGCGCGCCAGTGATGTTCTTAGCGCCGTCAAGCTCAGCCTTGGTTTGGGCCTGCTGTGAACCGGCAAGCGCCTCTTGAGCCTTTTGGATGCGCTCGTTATTGGCGATTGCGGTATCGCTTACACCCTGCCGGGCGTTCTTGAGGTTCTTCTCCGCGTCCGCAATCTTGCCAACGCTGGCGGTTACTTGCTGCTGTGCCGACAGGACTTGCTTGGATTGCGCGTTGCGTTGCGCCGCGAGGTCTTTGCCCCGGTTGACCAAGTCCTCATAGTCGAGCTTTTGCTGTTGGACCGCTTCCGCCGCGTTGTCCTTCTCGGCTTGAGTGGCTTTCTTATCCGCGCGGACCTTAGCAAGGTTCTCTTCCGCGAGTTGGATACTCGTAAGCGCCTGTTGCTGACTAAGCGCGTTCTGACGCACGCTCAAGCTCAGGTCGCGCATCTGCGTTGCGTAGTCCTTACGCGCTTGCGTTAGCGCGTTCTGAGCGTCCTTACTAGACCGTTGCGCGGCGGCTAGCGCTTGCTCTGCGGATTCGACACGCTGAGCGGCTTGCTCGGCGGACTGTGCAGCCTGACGACGGGCGTCCACCACGCCGCGCTGAGCGTCCTTGACTCGCTGCGCGGCCTGAACCTCGGTGTCCGCAGCGTTCTTCTCTGCGTCGGCCACTCCCTGTTGCGCGTCAGCAATCGCACGCGCCGAATCCTTGGCCTGTTGTTCCGCAGCCTTGTGCGCGTCGACAATCGCCTGTTGGGCGTCAGCCACCTTACGGGCGGAAGCGACCTGGTCATCGGCCGCTTTCTCCTGCGCGTCCTTGACGTTGTTCTGCGCTTCGATGATCTTCTGTGCAGCGTCTTTAGTGGACTGGACAACATCCTCTTGCGCACGCTTGAGATCGGCTTGCGCCCCGGCAACAGCCTCCACAGCGTCCTTCTCGCGCTGCGCGTTGTCCACAAATACTTGTTTGAGACCTTCTTGCGCCGCTGTTACTGCCTTAGCTGCCGCTTGCGCCGCTTCGGCTGTGTCGTGCTGAGCCTGCCGGTAGTTGTCCTGTGCGTCAGTAACGCCCTGGATTGCGTCCTTGACTGCCTGTGCTGCGTCAAGCTGAGCCTGTTTGTAGTTTGCAGTAGCGTCGGTAACGGCCTGTTGGGCATCCCGCTCTTCACGTGACGCCTGCTTGGTGACGTCTAGCACGTTCTGTTTGGCGCTAACAACGTCTTTGGCTGCTTGGGTTGCGTCGTGTGCCGCTTGCTTCTCGACGTCACCAACGTTTTGCTCAGCGGTCAAGACCTGTTTCATTGCGTCGGCTACCGCGCGTGCACCGTCCTCGCGCGCCCGCTGCAAGTCCTTCTCGGCGTTCTGAACGCCCTTGAGCGAAGTGGCTACCGCAGCGTTGGCAGCCTGTTGAGCTTGAGCTGTCTGCGCCGCAGCCGCGTCGGACGCAGCAAGCGCCTTGGACGCGTCGCCGACGCCGAGAAACGCAAGCTTGAGTACGCCGATACCGGCTGCCGCGCCAGCCACAGCCCCTGCCATGGCCCCACACGCAGCCACCACAGCCGCAGCCGCCGGAGCGGCAGCAGGGGCAATACCCGCAAGCGCTAGCGGGATGACCCCGATGCCTTGCCCTGCGTTGCCAGCCGCGCTGTTGACGCCTTCAAGCTTGCTTATGGCGCTTCCGGTGTCCGCGTCGACCTTGACCTTTACGTTCTTGCCGTCAAGCTTGTCGGTCTCACGCTTGAACGCGGCTAGTTCTGCCGCAGCCGCGCCCGCGTCGACACGAATCTGTACGTTCGCGTCCTTCTTGCTAAGCTCATCAAGGTCGGCTTTGATGCGCGTGATCTGCGCTTGTGCAAGACTTGGATCGATGTCTATGCCGACCTTAGCGTTACCGAGGTCTGCAAGTTCCTTCTTGAGCGCGGCGAGCTTGAGTTCACTGTCTGTTGTGTCCGCGTTGATCTTGACGTCGGGGAGGTTACTTAACGCCCCCTCGATCGTCGCCTTGAACTTCTCACTGAACTTTCCGGCTGCGTCCGACGCAGACGCGGTATCAACGTTGACCTTGACGTTGACGTCTTTGATCTTGTTGACCTCTTCGGTAAGGTGCTCAAGACTGGCTTGCGCTGCGCCCGCGTCAACCTTGATGGCGATGTTGGCGCTCTCAGAGCCGAGTTTATTAAGCTCAGCACTGATCTCCTGGACTTTGGCAAGCGCTGCCGACGAATCGATGTCGACACCGACGCTCTTGCCGGACAGCTCCTCAAGCTTGGTCCGGAGCGCGGCTATCTGTTGCTGTGCCGCTGACGTGTCGGCATTGATATTCGGCGATGGGAGGTTTCGGAGCGCGCTGTCAACTGCGCGTTTAAACGACTCCGAGAACTTGCCCCCGGTGTCCGCGCCTTGTCGAGTGCTCGTGCTGTCGTCCGGGCCGACCTTGGTGTCCTTGGTACTGTCCTGAGTAGACTTCTTGAAGCCCTCACCGAACGTCTTGCCGCTTTCAACGCCAGCCTTGGCCGTTGTCTGCGTTACCCCCCGCATTGCGGCGTCGACGCTTATCGTTTTGTTCATGCCCTCGGTGAGGGCCTTACCTGCCGCTTCGCCAGCCTTGGCCGCGTCTTTGGCAACCTCCGCGTTTGCCCCGGGTGGCAATGCAAGCGTTAGTTGAATGAATGCTTCGCCTAGTTGCATTGCCACCCCTTGCGCTAAACGCTGCTGTTGGCTTCCATCTCGCGGACCAAGGCGATTCGCTCGCGCCGTGCCTCGCGTGCTCGCTCTTCCGCGTATCGAACATTGTCTAGCGCGTCATCAAACTCTTGTCGCTGCTCTTGCTCCATGTGTTCGACGATGTGTGCGTATGTCCAATCAAGAAGCAAGATGAGCGGCAGGCTGTCTACAAGTTCGGCGCGAGTTCCGCAACCCCGTCCGTACCCGTGTCGAACGAGACAACCTGAATACTCTTGCTCGTGGTCTGAGAAGACCCCGAGGAGTGTTGCGACGTAGGCGTATCCGCTTTTCCCGATTCACCACCTGCCGCCGCGATGACGTTGCCGATGGCGGATTCCAGCTCACCCGGGTTCAAGCCCTCGTCGCTGGCGCTGACCTCATCCATGAAGTCCTTGAAGCGGTCGCGCTCACCCGGCTTGAGGAGGACCATTGCGGTGTCGTACAGGGTGGCAAGCATCGCCATACCCGCCGCGTTGCGCTTGTCTTCGATGTCCTTGCGGCGGGGGTCGTCCTCCGGCATGCGCGACGGGACCTTGACGTTTGCGGCCTGCTGAGCCTTGGCGAACTGCATCATCTGCCAAGACGTCCCGACGCGTCGGCATTCGAATTCTTCGTCATGGATGACGAGGACAAGACCGTTGCTGGGAGGGGTTACCACGTCACCCTCAACCGCGCCGTTGCCGTTCGCACTGTCCTTGCTGCGCAGAGCGGCAAGCTCTGCCTCAAGCCGTTCGATGTCCTGAGTCGCCATGACCCCTCTTTCCTAGGGTGGTGGCCCGGTACTCGCCGTGAGTACCGGGCCGATGTCCTACAGGAGAGCGCGAACCGCGCAATCCTTTGCTTCGAGCAACTTGCGGAGCGCAACCGTACGCTCGGGATTCCTTGGGACGTTGTCCACAACCCAATGTGCTGTGTCGTGGAACATGCGGGAGGCGTGCTTAAGATTCTCCGGAAGATGCGCGAACTCGAAGAACTTGAGCATTGGTTCCGGAGTACCGTCGTTATCGCCGCGCATCAGGCGGTGTCGATGATGGACGTCCACGCACGGACGCCTCCGCCGACCACTTCGAGCCGGAACTCCATGGCCACGAGCGCCTTGGCCGGGGACTTGCGCCGCGCGATCTGGACGTTGCCCGCCTGCACGCACTTGCGGAAGATCCAGCGCTCGGTCCCGTCGTCGCTGTTCCACCCGATCATGGCTCGGGTGGCGCTGCCGATCGCCGGAGGTTCGAACCGAACGACCGTGCCGGAAATCGTGGTCACGGTGCCGCCGTTGAACGCGCGCGTCAGGTTGTCCTTGGTCATCTCGGCCGCCGCGAACGTGACCGTCTCGTTCGTGTTGCTCTGCTCGTAGCGGATCGGGGACAGCTCTTCGGCAACGTCGATCGCCTCGAAAGCGGGCTGTGACGCGAACTCGTGACCGGTGTCCGTGTAGCCGATGGGCAGCCACGCCGCATTCACGGTGGCCCACGGTGTGGTCAGGTCGGTCGGTTCCGTTGTGCCCACAGGGGCAATGTAAAGTAGGCCAGCGCCCACCTTGACTTTGGTCGGGTTACCCATGGCTAGGTCAAGCCTTTCTTTGCAGCGTCAATGGAAGGTCGAATGAACGGCTGAGCGGGAACCCAAGAACCGGACCGCGTACGGTGCCCTTCCTCAACGGGTAGCACGTACTGTGTCGCGTCCTTGAGTGGTGGGTGCGGCTTGAGAACACCGATTCGGCGAGTGTCGACGCTAGGAGCATCGATCTCAAGATGGCGTTTCAGCGCGCCTGTCAACACCGGGACCGTGGCCTCTTGGAACTCAAGCGCACGTTTCGCACACCGGTCAAGCAACGCTTGTACTTCCGGTGTGGTCTTCAGCGCCTCGATAGCGGCGCTATCCACAGTGGTGATGACGCGGTAACCGGCCATGTTACTTGACGGTCGCCGTGAACTCGTAGGTCACGCCGTTGCCGATGTCATGCGTCACGCCGAGTGTCTTGACGTCGGTCAGGTTCTCACCCTCGTGCAACGCCCGGAACATCTCCTCGGCCTCCTCCGCGTGCTGGGGAGTGACGTTGAAGGCGGTGGTCCTGACGTGCACCGTGTCCGTTACCGTGGTGGCCTTCTTGGCGACCGGTGCCGGAGCGGCCTTGGTGGGCTCAGTCATCGTTTAAACGTTCCTTCCGCGCCGTGCGGGCCAAACCTGTAACCCGCCATGGGCTTACAGTGCTGATCGTATATGGAAAGACGTATCGATGCGATAGCGCTTGCCCCACGCTGTGCCAGACGTCGGCACCGGGCCAAGATTGACACTACCGCCCATAACCCACGCATCTCCGATGTGTACCGGGGCCGCTATGTCGTTAATACCGGCAACCACGACACGTGCAAGCTCGCACGCCTCGAATTTGGTACCTCCCCAAGCCTCAATGATAAAATCCGGGTAATCCTGCCCCAGCTCATCGGGCCTTCCGCCGATACGGTAATGCAGCAAGAACGGCATTCCTGGACGGTCCTGTTTGGGCATCTCGAAATACTGCCGCTGTGCACAGAGGGCAACAACGTCGGATTGCGCGCGTAGCCACCCTCTCAAGGCACCTTCGCTATCAGGCAACGGACTCATCAATAAGTCCCTTCGCCTCGCGTATCGTGGCTTTCAGATGTTGCAAGCCAAACGCAACAGGGACACTCTTTGACGCCTTGCGCACTTCATACGTAACCCCCGTCATCTCGTCAATCACGTAGTCGTACTGCGTGAGCCCAACAGCCACGGGGTCACACATGAGGCTGTAATCGTTGACCTCGTCGGCACCATCAGTGTTACGCGTCTCGCTCGGCTGGCTTATGCACGCGCGAACCTCCGTGGCCAGCACGGCGAGTTGCGGGGCCGGACCGTCGTACCCTGCCGCACCGGGGTCCATGGCTAGTTGCGGCCGATGCCCTTTGATGGTGATCGTGGTAAGTGCAATAGGGATCGACACGGTGTCACTCGCCGTTGTCGATGATGATGAACTGCCCGCACGTGCAACTACATTGCGTGTCGGGGCCGTAGACCGACCCACTGTCCGTTGTCCACGAGTACCCGTCATCATCGCAGTTGAACGACGTGTTGGGTACGCCGTTGGCGTTGTGACAGAAGCACATGCAGCGGGGCATGTTGCGCCACGGGTTGTAACGCTGGCTGTGCACGAGCGGCGAGTGGGGCTTTGCCTTGGCTCGTAGCCGCCGGATGATGGTCTTTATCTGTATCGACTGTGACCGACGCGCCGCTTGCGTGTTGCCGAACGTCGCGGACACTGCGAAGTCGATGAGGATGCCGTCTTGCCGAACGCGCGAGATACCCCCCATGGTGGCTAGGTCGCTCGGGTCTTGCGTGTTGACGTCCGGCGCGTTGTCGATGGTCATGAGCTTGTCTTCCCAGATGTCCGCAGCCGCCGCGTACACGTCCGCCGTAAGTGACCATCGGGAAGCCGCTTCTTGCAAGTCGACAACGTTGGTACCGGGCGGGGCAAGCTTGGCCAACCGATCCCATGGCGACAGTGTCAGATCGATGTCCGTCATACTTGCCCCGCCCTTTCTCCCACCCCAGGAAGCGCCGACGTGCAGGTTACTGGACAGCCACGAGGGTTAGTTCGGCGTTGTCCACATTGATGTTGACCTGCGTGCCGTAGATGGCGACAGGGAACGGGCCGTACACCTGCGTGACCCCCGCCGCGATGGCCTCGGTGAAGTCGGTCACGGCCTGCTGGTCCACGGTTTGTGCGATCTTGATCGTGACCGTACGCGCCGTGCTGCCGGAGTTGGTATTCTTGACGTGCACGCGTACCGTGCCGTCATTCTGAAGGTAGTGGAAGTTCACGGGGTCGCCTGCCACAGGAGTAGCAAGCACCGTGCCCTTGGTGGTCGAGACCGTGATCGGAATCGCTCCGCGTGCCATGTCAGCTCTCCTCGGTGTTCGCGCGGGTACCGGTACGGGGTGGCGCGGCCTTGCTGACCGCTTCCGTTGTAACCGTGGGGTCCTCTCCGGCGCGAACGTACCGACGCTCAACCTGGTCGTTGAAACGAAGCGGGGGACGTGCGAGAAGGTCACGTGCGCGCGACGGAGTGACCGTGATCTCAGCCCCGTGCGGGGTGATGAGTTCTTCGGTCGGGTTCTCCTTGACGCGCTTCTTGTCGATCTGAACGCCGCTGGCCATGGTCGATTACGCCCCCATGCGTTCGTGCTTGATGAACTGGGGGTCGTCAGTGCCGACAACGGCGGGTTCCGCGTACACGGCCCAAACCGTGTTGGCGAGCGTGGTTCCGTTGTAGACACGCGCGGCGTAGCCGACCACCGAGATACCGGCCGCCCAATCCGCCGTGCGTGGGGCCGCGCCGGACGCAACGATGGTGTAGATGCCGTTCTCGGCCGCCGTGGTCTGCGCCTTGAGGAGGATGCGGTCCCCAGTCGCGTACGTGACTCCGTCGTGGCTGAGCCCGTTGACCAGCGCCGTTGCTACCGCGAGGTTACCTGTGCTCGCACCCTTGACCTTGACCGTACGGAACACGTTGGTAAGTCGAACCTTCTTTGCCATGCCTTGATTCTCATCTCTGTTAGGGGTTGAGGCGCGGCCCTATAGACCGCGCGTCGTCCCTGGCAAGTGTGCGTGTTACGCGACGAGAACGGCGAACGGGTAACCCGCCGCGCCACCCTCCCAGGTGATCGGGTCAGCCACGGTGAACCCGGCGCGCATCTTGAACCGCAGCGCGATCATGTCCTGTTCGGCCAAGGACATGATGACCTTGCCAGCGCCGTCCGTGAGGGTGGCCTGGTCGAGGAACTTGAACTCGATGTCCTGCCGGATGCCGAGCACGGCACGCGACCGATCGCCGATGATGGCGTGCAGGTTGGCGTTCTGGTTGAGCGCGGCGTTCTCCGCGAGGTACGTTTCCACGCCCCAGATCTGCGCGACCGACGTCTGTCCACTCTGCTTGAAGTCGGTCGAGTAGATGGGCTCGCCGTTGGCGTCACGCAGGTTCATCATCCGGCGACGGATAGCCCGCTTGGTCCAGATGGTATTCGCCGCGAACCCGTCGTCTTCCACGAGGCCGATCGTCTCGGAGAACGCGCCCGCGATGTCGTAGCCCTGACCCTGCGTGCCGAGCGCGATGTAGTTGCTCAGGTCCATCACGTTGCCCGCGTTGACGGCCCCGGTGTAGAGGTCATCGCCGAACGACGCGGGCGCGTTGATCCCCAGGAACACGGCGCTGTCCAGGTGGTAGCCGACGTACTCGGCGATGCGCGGCCGAACCTCCGCCCAAATGTCCATGTCCGCGTCATCGAGAACGTTCTCCGGGATGGGGACGATGCCCGCGATTTCCTCGGCCTCAAGCCACTTGTTGGCCCACGCCATGGACAGGGTGGGCTTGGTGCCCATGTCGCCGTCGATCCACGCACCGCCACCCGGCGCGGCCGGAAGGGCGTCGAGAACGCGCACCTTCATTTGCTTCTTGGTCATCTGGACGTGCCGGAACGTCTGCATGGCAAGGGACTGCTTGATGACGTCCTGCCAGAGTTCGCCCATGTTCTGCTCGGAGATGAGCGCGATTGCTTCCGCGCGTGAGATGACGGCCATGCGGGACGCTACCTTTCCGTTACCCGTTACGCATCGCGCGCAGTAGGGCGTTCATGTCGGGTTTGCCGGTCCCGCCGTCACGTTTTGCGTCGTTACGGGGCCGCTTGTTCGCCGTGTCATCGATGAGTCGCTTGTCATCGATCTTGTAGCTCTTGGCCAACTCTGCGCCATCGGCTTCCATCTCTTCAACGGTGTCGCCGGTAAGGCGCTTGCCGATGGTCCACGGGAGTCCAAGCTTCATGGCGACTTGGTAGCGCATGTTCTCGGTCGCAAGCTTCTCGTTCTCAGCCTTCAAGGCGATGGCTTCCGACTGTGCGCGCTCTAGTTCGGGCAGCTTGGCAAGCTCAGCATCCCGCTGAGCCTTGGCCATGTCGTCACGTTCCTTGCGCAACGCCTTGACGGTGTTACGCAACCCGGTGACGTCATTGTCCTTCGTGTCCGCGTCTCCGGGCTTACCGGTTGCGCCGGTAGCGTCGGTGGTTGCGTCCGTAGTGGCCTTGTCGTCTGGCTTGCCGGACGTCCCGTCCGTCGCACCAGTGCCCTTGTCGCCCGTGGTGTCGCCACTCATTGAGTTGTCCTTTCATACGGGAATCCCTCCCGGTGCGCGTCCCGCGCATGTCCGTCAATCTAGCAGACATGCGCCGTTGTCGCTATGTCGGTGGTCTGCGTCCACGCATGAAGGTTCCGTGTTTGACCGCACGTTGCGCGTACTCACGAACTGACTTAGGCAGGTCAGTACCTCGATTAAGCAACCTATTAGCGGCAGCAACACGAGCGTTGTTCGATTCACTTGGCAATGACCAGCCGCGCAACACCGACCGCTCAGCCTCGCGCTTAAGCGATTCGGCAAGGGGTTCGGCAACATCCTTGTGCACGAGCCACTGACTACATCGGCAGTTGGGGTGTAACGGTGGTGACTCAACCGGGCCGCGCGATATCGGCTTATCCGCGAACGTCAAGCCCTCGGGATAACCTTCACCGGTGTCAATCTCGCCTTGGTACGCGAGGCAGTCAAGACACGCGTCACGCTCGGCATGCCACACTGACACCAGCTCATCAGTGGCTCGCGATACGGTCGTAAGCGCGTCGTTGCTCGCCTCGTTGGTCACGTATCGCGCGACCATCTCTGACTTGTTGATACCTTGCTGTGCAACCGCTAGTGCGATGTGGACGTCCGTAAGCGTGTCAACATGCCCGAGCAGCACGCTGCTATTGGCTACGCTTTCGCGCATGTCTTGTTCAAGCTTGTCAACACGCCCATGCAGGGCCGCGCTGAGGTGGTACCCGGACGGCGGCAACATGGCCCGTGCGCCAGCGGCAAGCGCCTCATCCTGTGCGGCACGCAACCCGTGCGCCAGGGCTTCCCGAGCGCCCTGCTTGATGGTGGACCGGACCAAGGCCATGAGGGGTTGCAGTCTGTTTAAACGCACACTTGCGAGCGCTCGGGTCTTGGCGTCTTGGCTCGCGTCGTCGCCTGGCCATAGCGCCGTGATCTCCGCCAGGATGCGCGCGAACACCGGGCGGAGGATGCTGGCTACCTTGTCGGACGTGTCCAACTCGATAGCTAGTAGATCATCCTCCGCCTTGAGCAACGGCGTTACGTCCATCGTTACGGGGTCATCTCCATGTAGGGCACACGGCGACTCAGCGCCAATGACCCGCTGGCAATGGTCGACGGCAAGTCGCTTTGGCTGCTCAACGCAGCTCCGACTTTAGGCTCAGCCGCAAACACACCGTCGATGATGGACGCACCAGACAGGTTGATGGCGTAGAACGTCGGCATGGTGGTTCCGACAACGAGCGGGCCAACCGCATACCGCTGACCCGCCTGCTTGGTCCACGCCGCAGACAACGCCGCTGTGTATTTGGTGTTCGCTGCGTTGAACAGCGTCGTGTCGCTGGCCGTTGACGCCACCAACGTCAAGTCACCGTTCGACGCAACCGAATACACGCCCATCTTGACCAGCGTCAACACCGCGCCGAGCGTGCCACTCGTATACATCGTCAGGTTGTTGATGACCTCGGTCTTCTTGGCCGTGAAGTACGTGAGCTGCAACAGTCCTGACGTCTGCGTGTTGCCACTGTTGGCTACAAACCGCCGGTCCGCGACAGCCTCACCAACAGCGAGCACATCGGACGTATCAAGGACCGACGTGTCTTGCGCCGTAAGCGTCCGCATGACGTCTCCGAGCGTCATCACACGCAACCCCGCTTTACCAGCCACGTAGTCAACCAAGGTGGCATGATCGGCCGTCTTGAACTGCGTGGACAGCGTGGGCGTGGTGACCAGGTCGTGACAGCAGAAGACCGCCATGCCACCATGCAGCGCAACGCTGTCCACGATGGCCTGTAGCGTGGCGATGTTGCTGTTGTTATCCAGCGTGTAGCAACGGATGGCGTACGGGTCGGCCGGAGGTACCGTCTCACACCCGTTGCTGTTAGCGGTCATGGCCCGCGCGTATGCCACCCGGCGCGCCATGAGGTCTCGCGTAGCAGTCAGGAATCGGCCCTGTGGGTAGCAGTGACCGAAGAACCCATCCGTGAGACTGTTGGCCGTAAGCCAGTCCTCCTCACGCGAGATGTCATCGTCCAGTTCGACGGCGCTAAGTGGATTGGTGCCGTACACCGTCCCGGTTGCACCGTTCGTTGCGCCGGAGAACGCCCGAGCGTGATTGGCTAGCGTGTTGCAGTGAAGCGCAATCTCCCACCGACTGTACGACCGGAGATCCTTGAGCATCTGCGTCGTCATCCACGCCGTATTGCCACCGTCCCCATCGGTGACGTTGCTCTTGATGGTGAACGCCGTTGCCGGAAAGCCCCACTTGTCGAGATGGACCTTCGCGAGCGTGTATTGCGCCCGGTAGCTGTCGTCATACGTGAAGCACACGATGCCGCCGGACGCGAACGAACGCCGCTCCACCACCTGCACAGCCTGTAGGTGGACGGTTGCGCTCGTGCCGGTTGTGGTCGTTAGCCGAATGCGGAGGTGGTCAATCGCCGCGTAGTTAGGCTTGCCAGTCACGCCACCTGTCGCACTGGCGCTTGACGCCATGTTGACAGTGACCCACTTCCACTCACCATCCTTGAGCCAACGCACGGACGGGTCGGCTACCACGTTCTGAATGTTGCTGAACGAGTAGTTGGCTGCGAAGTTGTCCGATGTGGCGTAAAGGCTCATGCCTTGGATGTTGTCTCCGCCGGTAACCATGACGAGTAGCCGAATCGTCTTGGTAGCGCTCATGTCCAGCGCCAGCGTGCCACTCGTAATCGTGGCGGCTGTCGTGTCGGTCTTGCTCGTGATGTACGCGCTCTGTGCGCCGATCACAAAGGCCGTATTGTCGTTCATGGCGTTGGCGAGCGCGTTGGACGCTGTCCATCCGTGACCGCTCTGCATGCTCGTGATGTTCTGCAACACCTTGGGGCGCGGGTACGGGAACTTCTGAGCCGCACGGACGTCCGTTGCCGGGATGCCACCTACCTGAATGGTTCCGTCCGGGATGCGTGCCGTTGGGGTCGTGTACCAACCGGGCCGACCGCCCCCGATAAGCGAGTCGTACCGGCGTTGGCTAACCGCGTACGGCCCTTCAAGGTAGTGATAGACGTTAGGCATGCTTCTAACCTCTCACGTGTCAGCTAGTCGGCCGTGCGGTTGCCGCTTTGGCTCGGTCCTTGTTGGTCGGTGGGCCGGTTGGTCCCACACCCTTATTCGGCGGCTGAGGTGGTGCGCCCCCACCCTGTGGTGGCGGGTTGTCGCTTGTCAGCGCTGTTCCGTTCGCGAGCGCCTGACTTGCCGCCATGGATAGTTGTTCCTTTGGCGACAGTGGCGCGTTCTGTAGTTCTTCGATCTGCTCTTCGGTCCATCCGGCGCAGTACTTGAGCGTCAAGCTGAGCGGTACACCGGCGTCAACGAACATCTTGACTGTCTGTGCGACGTCGAACTCACTACGTACGTGCGCATCGCGCCATTGGGACTCGACGTCCACGCCTAGCGCAAGCTCAAACATGTCATGCCAGGACTCGCCGTATACGTCTTGCAGATCGCCTACGTACTCGGTGAACGGCCCCTCATCGGCTTCATACGCCGCGCCGGACGGTGCGACCTTGTCCGCCTTGACTTTGAGGTGGCCCGGTAGCGTGGCCTTGGTAAACAACTTGTCAATAAGCTTGTCTTGCTCATCGCTGTAGTTGCTCAGATCAGTCTCGCTACCCTCCCAAATGGACGTAGGGGCCGCGCCCCCATCTCCGCCCCCGGGATCAAGCACGGCGACACGGTTGGGCCGCATCTTGATCGTCTCGTCATCGATGGTCTGCTCAGTCAGAATGGCCATCTTGCGCCACGCGTTGAACTCGGCCGTGACAAGGAGGTTGGCCGCAAGCTTGTTGATCTTGTCTTGGATGGTGCGGATGCGGTCGATGATCGGCCGACGTTCCGAGGTGAACGCGAACCGAACAACGGGCACCTTGTCGAACCCGTGCTCGCCTCCGGGCTCATCGGGGTCTACTTCGAACCAACGGCTTTGCGGCATGATGGCGTTGGCCAAGTCCTTGACCTTGGGGCCGACAAGCCGAACAACCACGTACTTGTAGTAGCACGTGGCGCGCCAGATGCCCTCTTCGTAGTCCGCCCACACGAGTACCACCCGCTCAGGGTCGGCACGGTGGCAATACTTCGGCCACCACACGTTGCGTGCGTCCTTGCGCGTGATGTCAACGCCGGTCTTCTTGGTGTCGTCCTTCCACACGAACAAGAACGCCTCGCCAGCCACCCCCGCGTCCGTGTATACGTCCTTCTGTCCGAGACGTAGATCGTTGTCTTTCCACACGTTGAGCGCGGCATCGCTCATGAGCACGTTCTGTGTGTCCTTTGTGCCCCGGTCCACGAACCCGTCACACATAAGTCGCTTGATGGGCGCGTCAACAGCCACATCACACCAGTTCTCGGACATGTTCGTGATCAGGTGTTGGTCCAACCGCTCACGGATGTTGTCCGTCATCCACACGCGTGGATGGTCATTGTTGTAGTACCGCCAGCACGTGTCGATGCGCAAGCCCTTGGGCTTGAGGTCATCAAGCGCCCGCTTAAGGTGCTTGGGCCAGTCGTAGTCATCGGGGTTGAACGCTCCGCTAAGCGGCTCGTTCTCTGGCGCAACCCCATCAGGATCCGCCGGATTGGTTGGTTGCGTCATGCGTTTAGCCTCTCACAGTCCGCGAGGTTGCAACAGTACGGCCACGCTTGAGCATGAGTTCAGTGAAGCCCCAAACCACGGCATCCATTTCGTCAGGGCTCTCGTCACTACCAATCTCGTTACCCTCGTCATCCTTGGTGCCTTTGGGCACCCAAGACGTCCACTGGTCCTCTAAGGCCGCGTACATCGTCGGCTTACCAACGTGATGGATGCGGCCTTGCTCATACAGCATGGCTACCGGCTCGGCACGTGCACGCTTACCCACGGACGCATGGACAGTCTTGAGCTTGATATCGGGGCGTATCTGCCTAAGCACGGTGCCGACGTAATCCCCGCCGTTATTGACCTCAGCTACAACGTAGTTAGCCATGTGCACGTCATACAGCAACGCAACCTTTTCCATGGCCTGTGCTGGCGAACCCTTAAAGGACTCGCTATGCAGCACAAACCCTTCACGCCGGGATGCATCCGACGCGGTAACCGATATGCCTGTGAAGTCGCTCTTTGCTGACGAGGTTACCGCAGGGTCGACATTGACAGTGACCGTAGACACGTCATCCGGCAAGTCAGCGTCCCACCGAAAGCCATCGGCATCAAACACGTCATGGCTAAGCATCGCGCCGACCACGTCAGACAGCAGCTCACCATTCAACTCTTGCCGACCGGT
>Ga0137404_10000107_pt1 | contig 49347 bp, 49 predicted proteins | sample CZOMad2_1_16fung_FD_108285 | JGI IMG/M metagenome (GOLD analysis project Ga0137404, IMG submission 108285) | Vadose zone soil fungal communities from Angelo Coast Range Reserve, California, USA - CZOMad2_1_16fungal (Illumina Assembly) | ecosystem: Environmental > Terrestrial > Soil > Vadose... | reverse complement strand
TCAACGTCCACGCCGCGCTGATGAGCGCAATGTGCGTGAGCGCTTGTGGAAAATTTCCGAGGTGTTCGCCGCACGGGCCCAGTTGCTCGGCAAAAAGTCCAAGATGATTCGCGTAGCCCAGCGCTTTCTCAAAAATGAAGCGCGCCTGTTTCAAATCGTTCCCGCGTGCGAGACATTCCACATACCAGAATGAACACATCGAAAACGTGCCTTCGCGTCCGGTCATGCCGTCTGGCGCTGCTTTTTCCGGGTCATAACGATAGACAAGTGAATCTTCAACCAGTTTTTTTTCGATGGCTTTGAGCGTGGATTTCCAGCGCGGATCAGTCGGGCTGATAAATTTCACGAGCGGCAGGAGCAGTGCTGCGGCATCCACTGTTTCCGCGCCCTGATATTGGACGAATGAATTCAATTTTGAATTCCAAAACGTTTCATAAATATTTTTGTAAATATCGTCGCGAATTTTGTGCCAGCGGACGAGCGGCGCTGGGAATGAGCGCCGCCGCGCGATCTGCATGGCTCGGTCGATCGCCAGCCAGCACATCGCGCGTGAATGCAAAAACGGCCGTGCGACGCCGCGAACTTCCCAAATGCCGTCGTCCGGTTTTTTCCAATTTTTGCAGACCCATTCCACAAGCGTCGTCAGGTTCATCCAAAAATCATAAGAGATTGGCTCGCCATGCTTGTCGTAAATAAAAACCGAGTCGAGCAATTCGCCATAAATGTCCAATTGCAATTGCTTGCTCGCGGCGTTGCCGATGCGCACGGGTTGCGATTTTTTGTAGCCCCCGAATTGTTTCAAAATTTTCTCCGGCAATTCGTGGCCGCCATCGAGGCGATACATCACTTGCAGCGGATGTCCCGATTTCAATTCACGGCAGCGCAATTCCATCCAGCGCATGAACGCCTGCGCTTCCCCCGTGTAACCGAGCCGCATAAGCGCGTAGAGCGTGAACGATGCGTCGCGAATCCATGTGTAACGATAATCCCAATTGCGCTGGCTGCCGATGAGTTCCGGCAACGCAAACGTCGGCGCGGCGACGATCGAACCGTGCGCCTGCGAGGTCAGCAATTTCAACGTGAGCGCGGAGCGATTCACCATTTCGCGCCAGCGTCCGCGATATTTTGAATGCGCGACCCAGCCGAGCCAGTAATTCATCGTCTCCTTGAACGCTTCGGAAACGTAATCGGGATTGCTCGATGGCGATTCCTCATTTGATTTCACTTCTTCCAGAACGAAAAATGCCGTTTGCTCCGCACGCAATTTGAATTCAGCAATCGCCTCGCCATTTACAATTTTTAACGGCACGCTGCTGTGCAATCGCAGCGGCGGTAGATTTTTTTTGTCCGGGACAAAAATGATTTCATCTGTTTTTTTTTGAACCGTGTGGCCGGTTCGCGCGTAATCAAATTTCGGGGCGCAAATCATCCTCACGAGAATTTCGCCGCGAACGACCTTGATGCGACGCACAAGATTATGTTGATGTCCCAAATGTTGCATCGCCATAAAATCGGAAAGTTCAGCGATGCCGTCCGCGCCAAGAAATCGCGTCAGCAAAATGTTTGTGTCGGGAAAATAGCGCTGACGATGTTTGAATTCGCCGGCTGCCGGCGTGATTTGAAAATATCCGCCGCGCTTTTGGTCGAGCAATTTCGCAAAAATCGTGGGCGAATCAAACGCCGGAAAACACATGAAATCAATCGAGCCGTCCATCCCGACCAACGCCGTCGTCGTGAGGTCGCCAACAACGCCGTAATTTTCAATCGGCTGATAATCCGTCTCCATTTTACAAACTACACGACCAATTCGGTGTCTGCAAATGGTGCGCGCGGCGGGGGTCGAACCCACAACCTTCGGCTTCGGAGGCCGACGCTCTATCCAATTGAGCTACGCGCGCAAGACAGAATCAAAATACCGGCGCGAATCCTTTTGCTCAATGGAAATTGCGGGAAAATTTTTTGCGTGAAGCAAAATTTCGGTAGTGGCTCAATTTAACTGCGGCGGTCTATGACCGCCGAAAAACGGCGCTCACAGAGCGCCGCTACAAAATAAAAAAGGGACGGCACAAAGGCCGTCCCGTGATTTGTTCTAATTACAACTAAAAATTATTGCTGCGGCGGAGCGGCCGGTTTGTCACCACCACCAGCGTTATTGTCGCTACCGGCTGGCGGCGGGCGATGTTGGCGCATCGGGGGCTTCGTTAATTTGTCAACTTGCTCCTGCGTCAGAGGAATCGCTTTCAATTGAGCGATAGTGTCTTCTTGGATGGTTTTCACTTTGGCCATTTTATCTTCGCGCGACAGGCTGGTGTCATTGCGCAAGTCCATCATTTTTTGCCGACGCGCATCAAGAATGGTTTTGACCTTGGCTTTTTGATCATCGGTCAGGTTAAGGTTTTTGGCAATCTGGTCTATGTTCGGTCCCGTGTGCGCTTTCATCCCCGGAGCGCCAGCGGGTGGAGTGTTGGTGTCAGCCGCGACGAGCGCAGGGCTTAATGCCAGCAAGCCGCCTATGGCCAATGTTGCAATCAATGTTTTATTCGATTTCATAATCATAAACTATCCTTTTTGCTAATTATTGTTCACCTCCGCGTCAGGTGTTTCGCGGTTGTTTCATTGGACGCAACGGGCCGGGAAAGGTTACACCAACGCGATTTTGACTTTGGTTCCGCATTTATAATGCTTCACTTCGCTAGTGATTTGCGCATCGCCTGCAATTCTTTTCTCCGTTTCGCGTCCACTTTTGGAAAACTCGCTTTCATTCCGTTCAAGGCATCGAGAATGATTTGCGAAATGATCAGCCGCGCGTTTTGCTTGTCGTCGGCGGGAACGGCGAACCACGGCGCGTGCTTCGTGCTCGTCGCAGCAAGGCAATTTTCATAGGCGTTCATGTAATTTTTCCAGAGTTTCCGCTCAGCGATGTCGTCAGGACTGAACTTCCAATTCTTGTCCGGATCGTCAATCCGTGCCAGAAAACGCCGGCGCTGTTCGCCTTTGGACAAATGCAGAAAAAATTTGATGATGCGCGTGCCGTTGCGATGCAAATGTTTTTCCATCTCGTTGATGGAATGATAACGGTGCTCCCAGATTTTTTTATCTTCGAGCAATTCTTCCGGCAGCGTTTCGCCGCGCAAAATTTCAGGATGCACGCGAACGATGAGCACTTCCTCGTAATAGGAGCGGTTAAAAATCCCGATGTGTCCGCGCTCCGGCAGGCATTGCGTCGTGCGCCAGAGAAAATCATGCTCCAATTCCTTCACGCTCGGATGTTTGAAACTGAAAACCTGGCAGCCTTGCGGATTGACGCCAGACAAAACGTGCTTGATCGCGCCATCCTTTCCCGCCGCGTCCATCGCCTGAAAAATCAGCAGCAGTGAATAGCGATTGTGCGCGTAAAAACGATTTTGCAGTTCCCGCAATTCCTCAATATGCCCGCCAAGAATTTTTTTGTAATCGTCTTTTGATTTGTAAAAATTTTTTACCTTCGTCGGCCAGTCGTTGAGCTTGACCTTTTTGCCTTCGCGCACGCGAAATTTATCGGCGTCAATTTTCATTTGGGATGAATTCTCATGCAAAGACGCGAAGACGCAAAGAAATTTTTCTTAAAAACCTTTGCGGGCTTTGCGACTTTGCGTGAGAATCCAGCGCGAATTGCCGAAGTGAAAACTCTGCACAAATATCTCACGCTGCAAGTGCTCGCGTCGCTCGCGCTCACCGTGGCGGTGTTCACGTTCGTGCTGCTGCTCGGCAATGCGCTCAAAGAAATCCTCGAACTGCTTCTAAGTGGACAAGTGCGAATTGGAATTGTGTTGGAAGCGATTGGATTGCTCATCCCATTCGTTTTGGTTTTTGCGCTGCCGATTGGATTCATCACTGCGACGCTGCTGGTTTTTGGCCGTTTCAGCGCGGATCAGGAATTGACCGCCGCACGCGCCAGCGGCGTCAGTTTGCTCTCGCTCGCCGCGCCGATTTTATTGTTGAGCCTTGCGTGCTGCGGCGTCAGCGCGTGGATCAATATGGATTTAGGCCCAAGCTCGCGCGTGGCTTACAAACGTCTGATTGCCGAAGCGCGAAATGATTTGGCGAACGTCCAGTTGCCCGAAGACCGGCTCATTTATGATTTTCCCGGCTACATTTTTCACGTCGGTAAGAATCGAAACGGCAATCTGGAAAACGTGATGGTCTTTTGGATCAAGCAAAACACAACCATTCAAGCGCCCAGCGGAAAAATTGAAATGGACACGACCAACAAAGAAGTCGTCGTGAATTTGTTCGATGCCACATTCATAACACGTATGACCAACGGCGTTCCCGTATTATCGGCAGCCGGAAAATTCCCGATTCGCATTCCGAATTCAACCAATCAAATCTCCAAACCCAGAATCAGCGACATGACCTTTCCGCAATTGCAGGAAGAATTGCGCGAACGCGAACAGCTTCTCACGTTGCTTCCGGCGACGACCAATTCCGCGGCAGAATGGCGCGCGCAAATCAAGGCGACAGAAAAACTCATCCAGCAGGCGCGTTCGCAAATGCACGAGCAGATCGCATTTTCATTCGCCTGTTTCGGATTTGCGCTCGTCGGCATCCCGCTCGGCATCCGCGTGCATCGTCGCGAGACAAATATCGGCGTGGCCATCGCGCTCGTGCTCGTGCTGATTTATTACAGCTTCGTGATCCTGGGAAATTCACTGTCATCGCGACCTGAATTTTTCCCGCATCTGATTTTCTGGCTGCCGAATTTTATTTTTCAAGCCGTCGGCGCAGTTCTGCTTTGGCGCGCGAATAAAGGAATTTGATTTTTACCACCAAGTCACCAAGACACGAAATTTTTCAATTCCAAAATTCTTTGTGTCTTTGTGTCTCGGTGGTTAATTCGTTTTTCGCCGATAAACTTTTCCAATCGCCGCCTGGTCCACCGGCTTCACGATCAATTCATCAATGTTCACGTGCGCCGGGCGCGTCGCAACCCAAACCAAAATTTCCGCAATGTCTTCGGCGGTCAACGGATTTGTGCCTTCGTAAACTTTTTTCGCTTTCGCCGCGTCGCCTTTGAAACGCACGAGTGAAAATTCCGTTTCCGCCAGACCGGGATCAACCGTGCCGACGCGAATACCCGTGCCGAGCAATTCCAATCGCAATGCCCGCGTGATTTGCAACTCACCCGCTTTCGCCGCGCAATAAACCGCACCACCTTCGTAAGCCGCGTGGCCGGCGACCGAACCGATGTTGATGATGCTCGCGCCTGCGTCGTGCGGCATGAGCGGCAGCGCCGCGCGCGTCACGCGCAAAAGTCCGAGCACGTTCGACTGAATCATCGCTTCCCAATCCGCGTCCTTGCCTTCGGCGACTGTTTCCAATCCATGCGCGCCGCCGGCGTTGTTGATCAAAACGTGCAAGTTTTTTCCGCCAATTTTTTCGCGCGCGAACGAAATAAATTTTTCGACGCTTGAAGTTTTTGAAACGTCCAGTTCATGAAAATGCGCTTCGCTTGCGCCGAATTTTTTTGCTTCGTCAGTGACTTTTTTCAGCCGGTCAACCCGTCGTGCGCCGAGCAATAATTTTGCGCCTTCCGCAGCGAATGTCGTTGCCGCCGCCGCGCCAAATCCACTGGATGCGCCGGTGATGAGAACCCATTTTCCTTTCAGTGAGAATTTCATGGTAAGATTTTCCTTTCCAACACAAGCCGCAACTCGCAATGAAATTTGATTCTTGCTGTGCTGCGAGCGAAGGCTGGTGGAGCCTAGGGGATTCGAACCCCTGACCTTCTCATTGCGAACGAGACGCTCTACCAACTGAGCTAAGACCCCAGCCTTGTCCAATGGACGCCAATTCTTTGCCAGAAAATTTCGCTCCACGCAACCGAGAAGTGACTTCGGCTGCGAACTTTCAATTGGCAACCTTCATTTCGCCTGATAATTTCGCGCGCAATGTCCGATGCAACTGTTGAGCCTGCCGCGCCCTCAAAAGCAAAAACTTTTTTTCGCCGCCTCATCACTACGGTGATTCTCTGGACGGTGATCATCGGCGCGCTTTTCTTTGGAAGTGAATTGATTTCACGCGCCGCGTGTATTTTTCTGCTGCTGTTTCTCGCATTGGCCGGACTCACGGAGTTTTACGATCTCGCGGAAATGCGCGGCCTCATTTGCTTCAAATGGTGCGGGCTTTTCGGCGCGGTCTTGTTGATCGTCGGAACGTTTCTGAATCTGACCGGTCATCTTGGAATGTCCGATTCCCCTGCCCGCGTCAACGATTTCGAAACCAGCTTCGTCATTTTGTTCGTGCTCGGCCTGTGCGTGCGCCAATTCGTTTCCAAATCGAACACCGCCGGTATTCTTGCCATTTCCACAACGTTGTTCGGCCTGATGTATGTGCCGTGGCTGCTCAATTTCGTCCAAAAAATTTATTTCTTTCCCGGCGTGGATGGAAAATATTTCCTGCTCTACTTCGTGTTGGTCACAAAATTCAGCGACATGGGCGCGTATGCCATCGGTTCGCTCATCGGCAAACATAAAATGATTCCGCGCATCAGTCCGAATAAAACGTGGGAAGGATTTGCCGGCGCGATTTTTGTTTCAACTGGTGCAAGTTTGGCATTTGTCCATCTTTTTGGCGACCACATGGCCGGAATGAATTGGATTCACGCTGTCATTTTGGGAATCACCTTGAGCGTTACCGCAGTCATCGGCGACTTGATTGAATCACTTTTCAAGCGCGAAGCCGGCGCGAAAGATTCCGGCAATCTGTTTCCCGGCATCGGCGGCATTCTGGATTTGCTCGACAGCCTTTTGTTCAACGCGCCAATCATGTATTTATATTTGCGGCATATTTTGACAAACCCGCATCCGTTGATTTAGCCACGGATGAACACAAATGAATGCAGTAAAAAAATACAAATTTTCTGATTTGCCTTTTTGGATTAAACCATTTTGGCTGATTGGAATCTGCGGTGCTTTCATTGAAATTATTGGCATATTGATTTCGAGGTTCGGAGCTTGGCCGTTAATAACAAAAATTAAACCGTTAAGGCTTTTGGTGGTTTTAACTTTTCCTTTAATATTTATCGGGCTTGCTATAAAAGTTATGGGCACTTTTTTCCGCGCTCCAATCGGCATCTATTTGACTTCGCGCTCAATATAAAGCATGAAAAACGTCGTTCTCCTCGGCAGCACCGGCAGCATCGGCACCAGCACCGTAAAAGTCGCGGATGATTTACCGGATAAAATCCGCCTGCTTGCACTCGGCGCCGGAAATAATTTTGAATTGCTGCTCGAACAAACGCGCAAACATAAACCGGCGGCCATTTCCATTTTTGATCCGGCCAAAGCCAAAGAACTCCAAAACGCGCTCGGCACAGCAACTCAAGTTTTTTCCGGTGAAGAAGGTTTGATAAAACTCGCGACACTTCCGGGCGCGGACATTGTTCTAATTGCAATTGTCGGAACCGCCGGATTGAAACCCGCGCTGGCCGCGATTCGCGCGGGCAAAGACATCGCCGTCGCGTCGAAAGAAATTCTGGTCATGGCTGGCGAAATCGTGATGAGCGAAGCCCGCAAATATGGCGTTCAAGTTCTCGCCGTTGACAGCGAACATTCCGCAATTTTTCAATGCCTCGACGGCAAACCGAGTTCGTCCGTCCGCAAATTGTGGCTGACCGCCAGCGGCGGGCCGTTCCGCGATAAAAATCTTTGGCCAAGAGAAAAATTTTCCGAAATCACTGTCGAACGCGCGCTCAAACATCCGTCGTGGGTCATGGGACGCAAAATCACGATTGATTCGGCGACGCTGTTCAACAAAGGACTTGAAATGATCGAAGCGCGCTGGCTGTTCGACATCGAAATGGCGCGCGTCGCCGTCGTCGTGCATCCGCAAAGCGTCGTTCATTCGATGGTCGAGTTTGTGGACGGCTCCCTCCTCGCGCAATTGTCCACGCCGGACATGTGTCTGCCGATTCAATACGCGCTGACCTATCCCGACCGCGCCGCCAGCGAGCGCGTGCAAACCAATTTTGCCAAACTCGGCCAACTCACATTTGAAGAACCGGACATTGAGCGATTTCCGGCACTTGAACTCGCCCGCCGCGCCGGAGAAATCGGCGGAACACTGCCCGCCGTGTTGAACGCGGCGAACGAAATCGCGGTCGAAGCTTTCGTGAACCGCAAAATCAATTTCCCGCAAATCACCGAAGTTGTTCGCCGCACGATGGACGCGCATAAAGTCATTTCTCACCCGACGCTCGAACAAATTCTCGAAGCTGATTCGTGGGCGCGCAAGGCGGCTACAATTTGAAATGGCGCGCGCGGTTTTCTCCTGCTACATTCAAAACTCATTGAAATGAGCATTTTGCATTACATTTTTATCGCGCTGGAAGTCGTATTGCTGTTCAACCTCCTTATTGGCGTCCACGAACTTGGCCATTTCCTCGCCGCGAAATGGCGCGGCCTACAAGTTGACCGCTTTGCCATCTGGTTCGGTAAACCGATTTGGAAAAAAAAAATCGGCGGCGTCGAATATGCACTCGGCTGGATTCCTGCGGGCGGCTACGTCGCGTTGCCGCAAATGGCGACGATGGAAGCCATCGAAGGCAAAAGTGATACGCCCGTCGAACAATTGCCGAACGTTTCCGCATTGGACAAAATCATCGTCGCATTCGCCGGCCCGTTGTTCAGTTTTTCGCTCGCAGTATTTTTTGCATTTATCGTTTGGCAGGTCGGCAAGCCGAGTATGCAAGCCGACAGCACAACGACCATCGGCTGGGTTGACCCGGCCGGCCCCGCGTGGAAAGCCGGGTTGCGTCCGGGCGACACGATTCTCACGATTGACAATCATCTGGTAAAACATTTTTCGCCGACGTCGCAGGACAGCGTGACGTGGCGCATCATATCGAGCGAAGGCACGAACATCGTCATCCAATATCTCCGGGATGGACAAGAACAGACGGCGATAGCAACGCCGTATCATCGTGCAACAAAATGGTATGAGCGCAAAGCTTTGAGGCAGATTCTCATCGCGCCCGCTTCAAAATCCGTTGTTTATGCCGTCGCAAGCAATAGTCCTGCCGCCTTGGCCGGACTGACGAACGGTGATGAAGTTGTCGCGGTGAACGGAAATAAAATTTTCAGCCCGCTCGCTATTTTTTCCGCTGAAAACGAAATGAGCAACGGGCCGGTGAAACCGCTCACGCTGACAGTCCGCCACGGCAATGAAGAATTCGACAAAACATTGCTCGCAGAAAAACCGGTTCAACCGACGAACAGTGTTCCGATGCTCGGCATTTTAGCCTGGGAAGAAGACACAAATGTTTTGCTCGTTCATCCCAGTCCGCTCGAGCAGATCAAATCGAGCGTGGGACAAATTTTTGCGACGATTCGGACAATCACCTCGCCCAAAAGCGAAGTCGGCGTCCAACAACTCGGCGGAGCAGTGATGATTGCGCGCGTCTATTACAATTTGTTTCAAAGCGAAGACGGCTGGCGGCAAGTGCTTTGGTTCAGCGTCATTTTGAACGTCAATCTTGCGCTGCTCAACCTGCTTCCGCTCCCCGTGCTCGACGGCGGACATATTTTACTGTCGCTGCTCGAAGCCATCCGTCGCCGTCCGGTAAGCGCCAGAATTTTGAACAGCATTCAAACCGGTTTTGCCGCGCTCATCATCGGCTTCATGCTTTACATCGCGTTTTTTGACACGAGCGATTGGGTGCGCAGCGCGCATGCCGACCGCGAGCAACAAATCATTTTCGCGCCGCACAAATAAATCGTAGCGGCGACTCGGCAGAGCGCCGCAAACTTTGAAAGGTAAATGCGGCTTTCTGCCGAAAGCCGCTACGATTTCAATACAATTCCAAACTTGCAACTTTTAACCTGAAACTTGAAACTGTGACTGTGCGCTACTGCGAATCTCCATTTTTTTATCACCGTCGGAAATCGCGCGAAATTGTCGTTGGCGATCCGAATCACGGCGGCTTCGTGATGGGCGGCGACCATCCCGTCGTGAAACAATCCATGCTGACGTGCGACACGATGGATACCGCATTGTCCGTAAAACAAACTTTGGAACTCGTCGCCGTCGGTTGCCAGCTTGTCCGCATCACCGCGCCAACCGTGAAGGACGCGGCCAATCTCCAGAACATCGTTGCCGAACTCCGCCAGCTGGGCTGCAACGTGCCGATTGTCGCCGACATCCATTTCAAGCCCGACGCCGCGATGGAAGCTGTGAAATGGGTCGAAGTCGTCCGCGTGAATCCCGGCAACTACGCTGACTCAAAAAAATTTGCCACGAAGGAATACACCGATGAGCAATATGCCGCCGAATTAAAACGCATCGAGGAAAAATTTACGCCGCTTGTCCTCGAAGCGAAAAAATTGAAGCGCGCGTTGCGCATCGGCACAAATCACGGTTCATTGAGCGATCGCATCATGAATCGCTACGGCGACACGCCGCTTGGAATGGTTGAGAGTGCGCTCGAATTTGCCCGCATTTGCCGCAAGAACGATTTTCACAATTTCAAATTCTCGATGAAGTCGTCCAATCCGAAAGTGATGATTGAATGTTATCGCCTGCTCGTTGCGCGACTTGAACAGGAAGGCGCGGATTGGAATTATCCCATCCACCTCGGTGTCACCGAAGCCGGTGAAGGCGAGGACGGTAGAATCAAAAGTGCAATTGGAATTGGTTCACTCTTGTGCGATGGACTAGGCGACACCATCCGTGTTTCACTCACGGAAGATTCTCCGCGCGAAATCGAGGTTTGCACCTACTTGCTCGCGCAGATTCCAATTCTCTCAAATTCAAAAGTCCAAATCACGGATAAAGAATTTCCGTTCGACCCATTCCATTTTGAAAAACGCGAAACGCCGGAAATTGAACTAAACGAAAATACAAAATGTGGCGGCGAACAATTGATTCGCGTCGTGGTCACGCGCGCGACGTGGGAAAAAGTCGCGCCGAAGATTCGTCCGAAAGATGACGTGAAACCGGAAGCGATTTACGAAGATTTGAACGTCGCCGAGATTGATCCGACGCAGGATTTTGAGATCAATTGCGAGACGCAGCTTGTCACCGTGAAAGACGGCGTGAATCTTCCCGCTATCACTGCCTTTCGTTTGCTCGCGGCAAAATTAAAGAAACTTGGCCGGAACAATCCGATTCTCCTCAAAGATTGCATCAATTTCAGTGACGCTCCCCTCACCCCATCGGATGGGGAGAGGGTGGCGAAGCCTGGTGAGGGGTTTCCGCTTGAACCGAAAATTGCTTTGCTTCGCGCCTCCGTCGTCATCGGTTCATTGCTTGCGGATGGAATCGGCGATGCGATTCTCGTTCGTGGCGAAGCGGGTGCAGGAATGTCGCTGCGGTTGGCTTACAATATTTTGCAAGCGGCGGGTTGCCGCAGTTTCAAGACGGATTACGTCGCGTGTCCGAGTTGCGGGCGCACGTTGTTCAATCTCCAGACCGTCACCGCGCGCATCAAGGCGCGCACGGAGCATCTCAAGGGCGTGAAGATCGCCATCATGGGCTGCATCGTGAACGGGCCGGGCGAAATGGCGGACGCGGATTTCGGTTACGTCGGCGGCGCGCCGAACAAGATCAATCTTTACGTCGGCAAGACACCAATTAAATTCAACATTCCCGAAGCCGAAGCCGTGGAACGTCTCGTGGATTTGATTCGCGAGCACAACAAATGGGTTGAGCCGGAGATGTGTGAAGCAGCTAAATAATATGGAAAACAATCCAGTTCCATTGGAGGAATTTATTCAGGGCGCCATCACTCAAATCATACGTGCGATTTCAAAGTCACGCGAAGAAGTTAAAAACTTGGGTGGAGAAATAAATCCTCGTCCGTATGGAGAGAATAAGGAATTGGCTGCGGCAGGAATAGCTCGAGCTGTTGGCGGTGGTTCGATGTCATACATAGAATTTGATATTGCAGTAACAGCGACAAGAGGCCAAAGCAGAGAATCCGGCATCGGAGTTCTGCTTGCCGCCGTCGGAGCGGGTGTTAAGGAAAAGAACGAGCGGGGGAACGAAACCGTTTCTCGGATTTCATTTCGTGTGCCGGTAAACTTTCCGTAACCGTGGAACAACCTGTTAACTACAAACTGGTATATCGGCGTTTTGCTAGGCGGATGATTTATGAGGTAGCTTTTTTTGTTGCTTCGGATGGGAAGTTGCATTTGTCGAACGGGGATGTATTTGCCAGAGGACTTGAGAGTTCTACAGACCAGCCGAAGGACGGAAATTTATCCAGCTTTCTGTTTCATGGGTGGCCGAATCCGGCACAAGGCGGACAAGAAATAAAAGGACCAAAAGGCGAGATTTGGAAACGAATCTTCATTGACGATTTTGTGCTCAAGGTTGTCAAATCTTGGGAATGTGCTTTTACCCAAAAGGCAGAAAGATATTTACACAGACATTTCAAAGATTATCGGCAAAAAGGTGAATGGTTTCGATTGCCGCGTGAGCAGGTTGAGATTTTGTTAAATATTCCGAACTTGGATGGGTTCATTTCAGATAACAAAAAATGACACCCACCACCAGCGCGTCTTCAGCTCCGTCAGGAGCGGAATCTTTGTAGCCGGACGATTTCATTAAAATCTCAAGCTCCGTAGGAGCGTCATATTTCGTTCTTGTCCGATGATGTCGCTCCTAACGGAGCTTTGGAAATTCTTGAATTTCATTTCTACAAAGATTTCGCGCCTGACGGCGCTCGATTACATTCAGAAATTCGGCTTCAAAATAAAAACGGCGCGAACTTTCGTCCGCGCCGTTTCGTAATTCCTCCTGACCTCGGCAATTATTTTTTGCCTTTTTTGCCGCCGTTTTTCGGCACGGTATTGATGGTTTGCAAAATGCGACCGGCAATTTTGTAAGGGTCGCCTTGCGAATTCGGACGGCGATCTTCCAAGTAGCCGCGGTAGCCGTCGGGAATGAAGCTTTGCGGCAGGCGGACGGATGCGCCGCGGTTGCCGACGCCGTAATTGAATTTATCAATGGATTGCGTTTCATGCAGGCCGGTGAGGCGCAGATGATTGTCCGGTCCGTAAACGGCGATGTGCTCGTTCTTGTATTTGTCGAACGCGCCCATGAGGTTCTCGAAGTATTCTTTGCCGCCGACTTCGCGCAGATGTTCGGTGGAGAAGTTCGTGTGCATTCCGGAACCGTTCCAGTCAACGTCCTTGCCGAGCGGTTTGCAATGCCAGTTGATGTCCACGCCGTATTTTTCGCAGAGGCGCATCAGAAGGTAGCGCGCGACCCAGACCTGATCGGCGGCGTTCTTGGAGCCTTTGCCGAAGATTTGAAATTCCCACTGGCCTTTGGCGACCTCGGAATTGATGCCTTCGTGGTTGATGCCGGCGTCGAGGCAGAGCTGGAGATGCGTGTCCACAATTTCGCGCGCGATGCAGCCGACGTTCTTGTAGCCGACGGCGGTGTAGTATTCACCTTGCGGCGGGGGAAAGCCGCCACCAGCCGGGAAACCGAGCGGTGCGCCGTTTTTGTAGAGAAAATATTCCTGTTCAAAACCGAACCATGCGCCCGGGTCATCGGGAATCGTCGCGCGGGCGTTGCTCGGATGCGGCGTTTTCTTGTCGGGCATGAAAACTTCGCACATGACAATCGCGCCGTTAATCTTGGTGGTGTCGGGATAAACGGCGACGGGTTTAAGGAAGCAATCGGACGTTTTGCCTTCCGCCTGGCGCGTGGAGCTGCCATCGAAGTTCCACCAGGGAAGCTCTTCGAGCTTGGGAAATTTTGAAAATTCCTTGAGGGTGGTTTTGCCGCGGATGTTTGCAACGGGTTCGTAACCGTCGAGCCAGAGGTATTCTAATTTATATTTTGCCATGTGCGTTGGTTGTTGTTGTTTGGTGAAAACAAAGCGTCCGTCAACTTTTCAGTTGAGCCTGTGACGCGCGTGTTTTAGCAGGGCGAATGCCATGCCGCAAGAATTTTGCGCCGCAGAAATGGACAAATACGTTTCAACCGCATGAAACAAAGGTTTTCTGCATCAGCAACTTATTCACAGGTTGAAAATCAAACGGAAACCGCTGTTGAAATTTAATCGCGCTGCGCAAAATGTTTCTGAAACGCGAACCATAATTGGAAGTAGGAGACGACGTAAGGAGTCTCTAAATCATAAAAGTCGAAAGACATTTGAGACTCGTTACCTCGTCTCCTACAATGATACGAAATGTTAAAAGTAAAAGACACACTCCGCGCGACGGTGCATTTGAGTTTCGACGGGCGCGTGTTCAAAACGTATCATGGCCCGAACGCGCGTGAACGATTTGAAAATGAAACCCGCGTGCTGCGCCATCTTGAAGCGCGCGAATGTAATTTCGTTCCGCGATTGCTCGAAGCGGATCCTCACAAACTTCGCATCGTCACGACCAATTGTGGTGGACGCGTGGAACACATTGACGAAAAACGCGCAAAAGAATTATTCGCTGAACTGGAAAAATTTGGCGTGCGCCATGACGATGCCGATCCGCGCAATATCACTTACCGTTTTTCCGACGGACGCTTTTATTTGATTGATTTTGAATTTGCGACCATTCTTTCCGAAAGCAAATCCTCGTCATCCTCTTCCTCGTCCTCATAAATCGAAATTGAGGATGAGAAGAACGATGAGAATGAGAATGAAATCTACACGCAAAAAACTGCCGTCGCTGAAATGGTTTGGCTGGACGGACACGGGCAAGGTCCGCAAGAACAACGAAGATTCGTTTCTCGGCCTGCAATTCGACGCGCGCGAAGTTCATCGGCTCGGAAAATTCGGCGAGGCTTCGACGGAAACAATGGATTTCACTTTTGCCGTAAGCGACGGCATGGGTGGCGCGAAAGCGGGAGAATTTGCCAGCCGCATCGCAGTCGAAAAAATCACGACGCTGCTGCCGCGCGCGTTCAAGCATTCGGCGATTGGATTGCAGCCGGGATTTTCCGATGTGCTTGCGGAACTGTTTTCACAGATCCATCGCGCGCTGGTTTTCGTCGGCGGCAGTTACGAAGAGACGGAAGGAATGCAGGCGACGTTGAGCCTTTGCTGGTTCACGCCAAACTGGATGTATTTCGGCCACATCGGCGACAGCCGGATTTATCATTTGCCGAAACAAAAAAAGGAAATCAAACAATTGACGCACGACGATACGCACGTCGGCTGGTTGCGTCGCGAGGGAAAAATCAGCGAACGCGAATTGCGCGTTCATCCGGGTCGCAGCGCACTGCAACGCGCGCTGGGTGGTGGCAATCAATTCGTTGAGCCGCAAGCCGGCGCGGTTGCGTGGGAACGCGGCGACATTTTTCTGCTTTGCACGGACGGATTAGTTGATGGACTCTACGACGATCAACTTGTCGGACTGTTGCGCGATAAACTCGACAATCCGGCGCAGGAATTGGTTGAAACGTCGGTAAAAAATTCCGGGCGCGACAATACGACGGCATTGGTGATTCAAGTTGTTTGAACTTCGTAGCGGCGCGTCGGAAGACCGCCGCATTTCTTTCGACATAAGAATAATCCGGCTTTCTGCCGAAAGCCGCTACGCTCTTAAAAACAAAAACGGCGTGCGACCCTGTGTCGCACGCCGTCTCGGTTCCCCCCACTTGCTTTAAGTTTAGCCGTGATAGCCTTCTTCGCCGTGTTCTGCCACGTCGAGACCGGCGATTTCAACTTCCTCGCTCGGACGCAATCCGACGAGCATCTTGGTGATGTAGGCAAGGATGATGGTGCCGGGGATGACCAGCGCCAAAGTCACGCCAACCGCCTTGAGTTGTTCCCACACGAGCGGTTGGAACAACGAGTCGGTGACATAAGCTTTGAGGTTCACTGCGAGGTTTGCATTCACTGCATTGCGCGCGAGCATACCGGTCATGATTGCACCCAATGTTCCGCCGATGGCGTGAACGCCGAAGGTGTCGAGTGCGTCGTCATAGCCAAGCCAGCCTTTGACTTTATTGCACATGAACCAGCAAACGATCGCAACAGCGACGCCGATATAAATCGCGCCTTGCGGCGTGACGTAACCGCAAGCGGGCGTAATTGCCACGAGACCGGCCACTGCGCCGGAGCAGAAGCCCAGCACTGTCGGCTTGCCTTTGATGAGCCAATCGCACATCGGCCACACAAACGAGGCAACCGCTGTCGCAATGGTCGTGGTAGTAAAGGCGTTGGCAGCAATCACGTCAGCGGCGACTGCGCTGCCGGAGTTAAATCCATACCAGCCAACCCAGAGCATCCCGGTGCCGATATAAGTCATCACGAGACTGTGCGGCGTAAAGTTTGCCTTGAGACGCTTGCCGAGAATCAAGCACAGGACAAGGCCGGTGTAACCCGAGGTCATATGCACCACCGTGCCACCTGCGAAGTCCATTGCCTTTATCTTTGCACCGGCGTTCCACACACCGTTCATGCAACCGTTAATGCCCCAAACCATGTGACCTTGCGTGAAATAAACCACGACCATCCACAATGTGATGAAGACGAATATGGCCTTGAATTTCATGCGTTCCGCGATGGAGCCAACGATGAGCGCCGGAGTGATGATGGCGAACATCAATTGGAACATGGCAAACACATTTTCTGAAACCCAGTAGGAATAATTTGAGTTCGGAGCCGAAGTGACAGGCTTGAGCATCCAGTCAATCGTCGGGCTGCCAACGATGCCTGAAATCACGTCTTCTTTAGCTGGATTATTTGTGCCGCCGAAGATCATGCCGTAGCCGATATACACCCAAAGGATGGTCACAAGGCCGGTGATCAGGAAGCATTGCGCGAGAACGGAGAGCACATTCTTCTTGCGAACGAGACCGCCATAGAACAGCGCGAGACCGGGCAACGTCATGAACAACACGAGCGCCGTGCTGGTGAGCAACCATGCGTTGTGGCCGGGACCGGGATTGCCGATGATTGGATTCGCAAATGCAACTGTGCCATTCGTGTCTTTCAAAGGCGCAGTCGGATCGGTGTTTGCGATATACGCTTCAAGCGTCATGATGCGTTGTTCAAGCGTTGCTGATGGCAACGGCGGTGGCGTGGCCGGAGCCGCGTTAGTTGTCGCGGCGGCAGGAGCATTGGTATCTTCCGCGCGTGCCGACATCGAGACGAAGGCAGCGGTTGCAATCAAAGCGAGAGTTAAAAGAATTCGTTTCATAATTTTGATTTGAATGAGGTTCAAGTTGGGTTGATGGCTTAAACGGCTGATTCGCCTTTCTCCTCGGTGCGGATGCGCACGGCGGTTTCGACGGTGGAAACAAAAACTTTTCCGTCACCGATTTTGCCCGTCTTGGCGGATTTGACGATTGCCGCGACCGCCGCGTCGGTCTGCGTGTCGGCGACGACGAGTTCGAGTTTTATCTTCGGCAGGAAGTCCACGGTGTATTCGCTGCCGCGATAGATTTCGGTGTGGCCCTTCTGACGGCCAAACCCCTTGACTTCAGTGACGGTCATGCCTTCGATGCCGATTTCGCTCAAGGCGTCCTTCACTTCTTCCAGTTTGAATGGTTTGATGATCGCTTCAATTTTCTTCATAGGTTTAATTGTAATTTGTGCCGCGCATTGGCCTGTCAATCCGCGATGCGGACGGCTTAAGCAATGCCAATGCCAACAAATAAATATTCGTCCAGAACGGTAAAAATCGTCTTTGTTTACAAGGTTCAAATGTGACAAGAAAAGTTCTTCACAATTTTAATCAACCGCGCTTTCTGTTTCCTTTTGCGCACGAGAAGAAATTTTAACCAGCAAAGGAAATTTTGTGAATAAACCGGAAATATCCGGTGAAAAAGAAATGGTCGGAGCGACAGGATTTGAACCTGCGGCGTCTTGGTCCCAAACCAAGTGCTCTACCAGGCTGAGCTACGCTCCGATTACTCGAATTATGAATGATGAATGATGAAAGTCAATCGAAGCTCACAAATTTTCATCCCTCATAATTCAACCTTCAACCTTTTGTGATTGGACGCTCCACGCATTCCTGCTAGAATGTTGTCGTCATGTCAACTGAAGCGCCCGCCGCCCAAAAGAAAATCAACCTTCGCCGTCCCGACATCATGGAAGCGGTGCAGGCTCAAGTGCTGTCGCATTATCGCAGCGAACTCGTCGAAAGCATTCGCGCCAACGGCGGCGTGCTTTCGTCCGGCGATCTCACCGTAAAGCTCGCGAAGGAATTCGGATTTTGTTACGGCGTTGAGCGCGCGATTGATCTGGCCTACGCCGCCAAAAAATATTTTTCCGAAGTCTCGCCGCACACGCCGATTTATCTGCTTGGCGAAATCATCCACAATCCCGAAGTCAACGACCAGATTGACAAGATGGGCATCAAAATCATTTCACCCAAGCCGACGGACGAAGAATTATCACAATTGCAATCCGGCGATGCGGTAATTATTCCAGCATTTGGAACGGAAGTCGGCACGCGAAAAAAAATCGAAGCCAAAGGCTGCATCCTCGTGGACACCACTTGCGGCGACGTGATGAGCGTTTGGAAACGCGTGCGCCAATACTCGAAAGAAAGCGTCACGAGCATCATCCACGGCAAAGCCAAGCACGAGGAAACGAAGGCCACGACTTCGCAAGCGCGCGCTTACGGCAGCGGCCATTATCTCGTCGTCTTCAATCTCGCGGAAACTGATTACGTTTGTAATTACATCTTGAGCGGTGGCAACAAGCACGAGTTTTTGGAAAAATTCAAAGGCGCGCATTCGGACGGTTTCGATCCCGACTTGCATTTGCAGGCCGTCGGCGTCGCCAATCAAACCACGATGCTTCGCGGCGAAACGGAAGAAGTTCAACGCCGTTTCAAAAATGCGATGATCAAAAAACACGGTGACGCTGCGATTGAAAAGCATTTCCGTTTCTTCGACACGATTTGCGGCGCAACGCAAGACCGGCAGGATGCGCTGGAAAAACTTTTGCTCCAGCCGATGAACCTGCTCATCGTCGTCGGCGGCTACAATTCGTCCAACACGTCGCATCTCGCGGAAATGGGCGAAGCAAAATTGCCGACGTATTTCATTAAGAACGCCGCGAAGATGGAGTCCGACAAACTTATCGTCCACTACGACCAGCACAAAAAACAGGAAGTCGAAACCCCCGATTGGCTGCCGTCCGGAAAAATCACCGTCGGCGTCACCGCCGGCGCGAGCTGCCCGAACAATTTGATTGAAGACACGATTCGCCGCCTGTTCGAGTTGCGCGGCATTTCCGTCCAGGAATTGCTGGCGAATTAAAGATTATTTTCATGCCGCGCACGCGACAAGAACTCGAACAAATCGAACGCCAGATTCTCGCACCCTACGCGCAGTTCAGCGGCGATACTCGCGGACGCGAATTTCCCGAACCGCCGCCCGAATGGCGCACCCAATATCAGCGCGACCGCGACCGCGTCATCCATTCACGCGCCTTTCGCCGGCTCGAATACAAGACGCAAGTTTTTCTCAATGGCAGCGGCGACCACCTGCGCACGCGGCTCACGCACACGATTGAAGTCGCCGCCATTTCGCGCAACATCGCCAGCGCGCTGAAATTAAATTCTGACCTCGCCGAAACCATCGCCCTCGCGCACGACCTCGGCCATTCGCCGTTCGGCCACAAAGGCGAAACCGTTCTCGCGCGCCTGATGCGCGGCCACGGCGGCTTCGAGCACAACCAGCACAGCCTGCGAATTGTCGAGCAACTTGAGCAAAAATATCCAAATTTTTCCGGCCTGAATTTGTCGTGGGAAGTCCGTGAAGGCTTGGCCAAACATCAAACATCCTACGACCATCCCGGCCGGCGCAAAGGTTTCGACGCAAAAAATTCCTCGCTCGAGGCGCAGGTCGCCAATCTCGCCGACGAAATCACCTATTACAGCCACGATTTGGACGACGGCCTCGACTCTGGATTGATCTCGGAAAAAAATCTGGTTCGCAACGTCCGCGTTTTTGCCCAAGCCGCGCGGCTCGTGAAAAAGGAATTCGGCAATTTGCCCGATGAATCGCGCCGCTACTTCATCATCCGCACGATCATTGATTTGCAAATCCGCGACGTCGTCGAAAACAGCGAGCGCTCCATCCAAGCCGCGAAAGTCAATTCAGCGGACGAAGTTCGCCGCTTTCCAAAGGCGCTGATCCAACACGGTTCAGAACGGCGCGGATTGAATCTCGAACTGCGCGATTACCTTTACAAAAATTTATATTACAATCCTGTCGTCCATCAGCCGAACCTGCGCGCGGTGAAAATGCTCGAGCAGCTTTTCCATTATTTTTTGAAGCACCCGGAGGAAATTGGTGAAAGCTCCAAGAAGCGTTTGAAAAAAATCGGCCTGCACCGCGCCGTGTGCGATTACATCGCCGGCATGACCGACCGCTACGTCATGCTCGAACACCGGCGCATTTTCGGAAAATCATTTTCGTAGGAGACGACGTAAGGAGTCTCTGATTTTAATTGAGTCTCGTCACCTCGACTCCTACAAATCAAGTTTTGCAAGAATTTCCTCCGAAGAAATTTCCGTGAGCAATTGCGAAACCGTTTTCCCCTGCCCGGGCAAAATCAATTCCGGCGCGATTTCGCTCAACGGCTGCAAAACAAATTTTCGCGAATGCGCGCGCGGATGCGGCAAAATCAATTCCGGCGAATTGCGGATTTCATTTCCGAACGCAATCAAATCCAAATCCAGCGGGCGTGGTTCGTTCAGGATTTTTTTTGGCGTGCGGCCGAATTCATTTTCCAACTCGCACAATTTTACCAGCAGCGATTCCGGCATTTCATCTTCCAGCGGAACGAGCGCAATGACTGCGTTGACAAATTTCGGCGAATCCGCCGGGCAATTCACCGGCGAAGTTTCCCAAAGCGAAGATTTAAGAATTGGTTCGGCGGAAAATTGTTGCAATCGCGCCATCGCGTCCAAAATGATTTTCTGCGAATCGCCGAGATTTGAACCCAATGCGATAATGACAAGTCGAGAATTCATTGCCGCTCAAACCATTTTAGTTCATTTGGCAATTCGTCTGCCGCATATTCAATGTGTAAAACGCGCCGATGTGATGGATTTTTTGCCGGTGAGCCTGCAATTGCCGCGACGCTTGCAATTTTTAACAAATTTCTGACACCACCAATTTTATTTTTAACGACGCTTTGCTGACTGTCGAATTGTTTGGAAAGATCAAACGCGAGCGAATCGCATTGTTCTTTGGAAATTACACTTGAAAAAATTTGAAAGCCTTCTTTGGCAAATTCTGAATTCTGAATTCTGGATTCTGAATTCATTTCAAACCAAGCACGTCCTGCATGTCGTAAAGGCCGGGCTTTTGTTTCGCGACCCAAATGGCCGCGCGCAACGCGCCATTCGCAAATGTGTCGCGGCTCGACGCTTTGTGCGTGAGTTCAAGCCGTTCGCCGCTGTTCGCGAAAACGACGGTGTGATCGCCCACGACATCGCCGCCGCGAAGCGAATGAATCCCGATTTCGCCTGGAGCGCGTTCGCCGATGCCCATACGTCCATGCCGCGCGATTTTATCGAGCGATTGTTTGCGTGCTGACGCGAGAATTTCCGCGAGCGTTTTGGCCGTGCCGCTCGGCGCGTCTTTTTTCATGCGATGATGCATCTCGATGATTTCCAGATCTAAATCCGGCCCAAGAATTTCCGCCGCTTTGCGCGTGAGCCAAAACAGCGTGTTCACACCCGTGGAAAAATTGGATGTCCAGACGATGGGAAGTTTCGTTTTGAATTTCAAAATCTCCGCGTGTTCGTTTTTGGAATGGCCGGTCGTGCCGATGACGATGGCTTTTTTATGACGAGCGCAAAGTCCGGCGATGTCCGCCGTCGCCGTGTGCGCGCTGAAATCAATCAGCACATCGCATTGCGCAACAACGGCGGGCAAATCGTCGCCTTTGTCAACTTGCGCGACGATTTCGATGTCGCGAAAGTTTTTTGCGCACGAGACGAGCGCCTGTCCCATGCGGCCTTTCGCGCCGGTGATGATTACCCGCGTCATAAAGTTATTCCAGAACGCCGCAGCGTTTCATCGTCGTGCGGAGCGCATCCCAATTTTTCGGGTTCATCGGCACGAGCGGCAGGCGATATTCTTCCTCGATGATTTTCATCATCGCTAGCGCGGCTTTCACCGGCGTCGGATTTGTCTCGATGAACAAATCCTTGAACAGCGGGTAAAATTTTCCATGCAGCCGAATCGCCGCTGCGGATTTGCCGGTCGAAAATAATTTCACCATCTGCGAAACCTCTTTGGGAATCACATTGGACGCGACGCTGATGACGCCGTTTGCGCCGACGGCCATGAACGGCAGCGTCAGCGAATCGTCGCCGGACATAATCGTAAATTTCGGGCCGAGCGCGGCGCGCAATTGCGACACGCGGTCGCAGCTTCCGCCCGCTTCTTTGATGCCAACGATGTTTTTGCAATCCGTCGCGAGGCGTTTCGCGGTTTCAATTCCAATCTCAATTCCGCAGCGTCCCGGAATGCTGTAAAGCACGATGGGCAGTTTCGTCGCGCGCGCGATGGCTTTGAAATGCTGATACAAACCTTCCTGCGTCGGCTTGTTGTAATATGGCGCGACTTGCAGCGAGCCGTCCGCGCCGACTTTCTCGGCTTCCTGCGTCAGTTTGATCGCCTCGCTCGTCGCATTCGCGCCCGTTCCGGCAAGCACTTTGATTTTGCCCGCCGCAAATTTCACGGAGAGTTCGATGACGCGGATGTGTTCCTCGCAATCCACCGTGGGCGATTCGCCGGTCGTGCCGACGGGGACGATGCCGTCCACGCCGCCTTTGATTTGCAGTTTGATCAGGCGTTCAAGCGCGTCCTCGTCAATCGCGCCGTCGCGAAACGGCGTGACGATGGCGGTGTAAGTTCCAGTGAACATAAAGCAGCCATAGCATCGGAAAAACTATGCGATTTGGCGAGAAGGATTTTTAACCACAGATGAACACGGATGGACACAGATTAAAAACACGAAGAAATTGAGGCAATAAAATGAACGCGAAGAATTTTCAATTAGCGCCGTAGGCGCGGCATAGTTGTAGAAAATGCTGAAAAATGAATTAGCTCCGTAGGAGCGACATCCGAATATGCCGCCCCGACGGGGCTTGAATTTTGTTTGGGTTGTGGTTCTACAATGATGCCGCGCCTACGGCGCTACCAATGTAATTTTTCGAGCAGCGTCATTTTTTTGAAAACCATTTTCATCAATATCAGAAAACGTTTGTCTTGGATTTTACCATCATGCCTCAACTGAAGTGCTCCAATCATTATGGTCGCAAGAAAGCTGCCAATAGTTATCGGTGGCCAAATCCACACTGAATGTATTTCCAGTATCCGAGCCAAAGCTGTTAAACAGCCGAAGGCGACGACAAAGACAAATAAATAAAATGAGCCTGACGGCCAAGGGCTTTGGCTCGCAGTTTTATTTTCATCTCCTGCCTTTGCAGGAATTGCTTCAGGCCTTTTAGGAGAAGATTCCTTTGCAGTTTGTGTGGACGATTTATTGATTACCTGCGACAAGCTAACTTTATTTTGATAATACGGCGGCGGTGGTGGAATGTCCGCGCCAGGTCTTATTCTCGGCGGAAGCATGGAACGACCGTTATTTAAAGGCATGAGCACTGCATTCAAACTCCCGATTAGAGCTAAATCTTCCTTGGGACAGCCAATCCAACTATAACGCACCTTCAATTCATTCCAGACGGCATCGTCCTGTTTCGGCTTTTGAAATGATTTCTCGGCTTGCTGTTTGACAATTTCAACAAGATCGCTTGTCAGTGTTTCTTGTGGATTCATACCTGTTCGGCCACATCTTTTCTGAGTGGAAGCTTTTCCCACATCATCTTTTCCTCAGCGGTGCTGAAACATTGCATGGCATTGCCCGGTGGCGGTGGCGGCTCCGGGCCAGTGCATCCTTTTGCCACGCAGTCGGGACAAATGGATTCGCCACAGGCATCGCACGTTTTCAAAAGTTTGAAGGGCTTCTCCTCGCCACAATGATCGCACAGTTTGGGCACGTTCCAAAAGAAGGCAGTGATGCGTTCGCTTTCGATTGTCAAGAGTGGTGAAGGAGGCAAAGTCTTATGCAAATTGATTACGCCGGTGGATGTTATCAGTCCTATCGCTTCAGCCTTACTGCGTTCGACACTCATCACCCACATACCGGAATCGAATGCGAACGGCGGCCAAGGTTTGCCAAGGCCGTCACTAAAAATGGTCGGATCACCAAGCCGATCCCAAATAAGATGATTCTTGAGTGCGATCATCCGTTCATCCGGCGTGATGATCCACCCGGTGCCGATGGGATCGCCAGTTTGCGCCCCGGCCAGCCGCCAGCGCGAAAGCCAGTCGCGCTGGTTATCGCGGCCTTCCAGCCGGAACAGTTCCAGCGCAGGAAACTGGTCAAGAATGACTGCATTCTGGTTTGCATTCCAGTCGCGATGTCCTTGAGCCATTTCAACATTGGTTTTGATTACAAGGTTCAGGCGCGAGTCACATAGCAAATCTTCTGGACTGTCTGGCTCTATGTGTGCTGTTCCTAGATGGTATCCAGCGGCAATTATGGCCTTCTTCAGATTGCATCTTGCCGTGACGTTGTTGATTTTACCCGCAAGCACGTCTTGAACATTTTTTTGGAGTGCTTCGTTGATTGTGGACAACCACTCTGGATTTTGAGGAACGGTGGCGTTATCCATTTTAAGTTTAATTCCTTAAATTATTTTCTCCAAGAATCTGGTCGAGCAGGACTTTGACGTAGTGGCTGGCGTGCCAGGGGTCAGTCCTTATTTTTTACTTCGCCGGAGTCGCTGCCGGTTTTGCTCGCGGAACGGGCGTATGTTTTTCCACATGGCTGGCGGTCGCCCATTCGGCGAGTTTTTGCGGATTGTTTTTATAGACGTTCGGCACAATGGTTTTGAGGATGTGCAGGGCAACGGCGGCTTTGTGCGCGGCGTCTTCCAATCCGCCGGTCGCCCCGGCTTGCGCGCCCGTAGCCGCGCCTTTGGCGGAAATGGCGGCTTCAAAGTTCGTGATGTCCGCGCCGAGGTTGGTGACAAAATTGGCGTCGAGGCCGAGGCCGATGAGTTGCGCGGAGAAGGCGGGCGCGTCGGTTTGAAACGCGCGGGCGGCATTGAGCAACGCCTGGTCGCCGCCGCTGCGGGGCATGAGAAATTTTCCATTGAGTCCCGCCGTGCCAAGCAGCGCGAGCGAATGCGCGGCTTCGCTGATGCGGCGCAAATCGTCGTGGAGATGAAATCGTCCGGCGACTTTGGACATGACGCCGGCGTGCGCGGAATCTTTGCCGGAGACTTGCGCGGCTCCGAGCGTGGCGGTTTGCGGAACGGCGGCGGTGACGAGCGCGAATTGTTGTCCGCCCATGCTGACGACCGGAAAATCTGCGACGTATTTCGCGCCAAAGGCGGATGCGGTTTTGAAGGTTGCAGTGAGATTTGTGACTTGTTGATTCATATTTGTGCCCTTTCTAATTTGTTTGTTAATGCCTGAACGTTGCCCTTCCCGTTGGAAGCTGAAAAGGATTTATACGCCGGTTAAATGTCGGCGCAAGATTATTTTGACCTCCCTCACCCCCCAGCCCTCTCCCCAAGGAGAGGGAGGCGTTTTGTGTGTCTTTTGGCTGGCGGATGATTGTCCTGCCAATTCCATCGCCCGTATTTCAAGAAATCAGGGAGCGTTTCACCTTCTCCCCGGGGGAGAAGGCCGGGATGAGGGCGGTCTAAAACCATCATTTTTAGCTTAAAATCAAAGAAAATGCAGGTTTTATCCGCACAAATCGAAAAATGGCCGCACAGATGGATTTATGCCCGCACGGACTGGAATATGGCTCGCACGGAACGGCCAATTGCCCGCACGGATTGAATTATCGTCGCACGGAACGGAAAATGGCCGCACGGAACGACTTTTCAGCGCACGGAAAGGGAAATTGTCCGCACAGATTGATTTTGAGGCTGCGGGAAACGATTTTTGCCCGCACGAAGTCCTTGCGGACGGCCACCGTTTGATTTTCGGCTCGCGGGGACGCTACACGCTTGCGTCGCGCCGCGACGTTGCTTAATTTTCCCGCGCTTGAAGAAGAACGGACGACCCGAAATCCCGCGCAAGACGATTTATCGCCTTTCGATTTATCTGCGCTGCCTCGCGCGGCTGCACGAGAACGGCATCGGCACGGTTTCGAGCGAGGCGCTCGCCAAAGCCGCCGGCGTCAAGCCGACGCAGCTTCGCAAAGACCTCGCCTACTTCGGCACGTTCGGCACGCGCGGCCTCGGCTACGATGTCACGGACCTTTTCAAAAAAATCGCCGAGGAACTCGGCACATCGCGGTTGCAACCGGTGATTCTCGTCGGCGTCGGACATCTTGGGCTCGCGCTGGTTTCGTATCGCGGATTTGAAAAGGAAGGTTTTGAGATCGTCGCCGCGTTCGACGCCGAGCCGCGCCGCAAACGCGACAAGGAAATCAAGCAGCCGATTTACGGCATGGATGAATTGTCCGCGTTCGTCCAGAAACAAAACATCAAGATGGCGATTCTCACCGTGCCCGCCGCCGTTGCGCAGGAAGTCGCGAACCAGCTTGTGAACGCGGGCATCACCGGCATTTTGAATTTCTCGCCGATTGTGCTTTCTGTTCCCGAAGAAGTAATGGTCAACAACGTCAACCTCGCCATCGAGCTGGAAAACTTGAGCTACTTCACGCAGGAATAAATTATACTTTCTTCGCCGCCTTCACTTCTTCAACTGGCAATCCCGAGGCTATTCTTTCGTTGCGAGCAGACAGTCGTTTCGCTTCGGCTAAATTTGTGCCGTTGATTCCCCATGCATTTAAAAAATTGGTAGGTATGTCGTCAATTTTGAATGATGCACCACCTTTTTCATAAATGATAAACACGCTGCCATCTTTGCGGAGCTTGACTGAATTAATGCCTTCTAAAAGAACGATCTTGCCATCCTGCCGTTGCGCCTGAAGAGTCGTCAAATTGGTTGTAATTTCCTGAGAAAAAACAGAAATAGAAAAAAACAAAAGGAAAAACAAACTTTCTCATGTCTTTAAAATTACAAAAGGCGGTTTTTATCGTTTTCTTTGATTTCACTTTCTTCTTTAGTTGTTAATTCACTTGGCATCCCAATTGGCCATCCAGCATCGCTAGGTTTATTAACTTTCTTCTGCGCCTTCACTTCGATGTAAAGGTCGCGCAATTGGCGCGGCGAAACAGTCGAAGGTGAATCGGTCATCAAGTCCGTGCCTTTCGCGGTTTTCGGAAACGCAATCACGTCGCGGATGCTCGGCGTGCCACAGAGAATCGCAATCAAACGGTCGAAGCCGAGCGCGATGCCACCGTGCGGCGGCGCGCCGTATTTGAATGCGTCGAGCATGTAGCCGAAACGCAACTTCGTTTCTTCCGGCGGAATTGCGAGCAATTCCTCGAAAATGGTTTTCTGCACGTCGGGCTGATGGATTCGGATCGAGCCGCCGCCGAGTTCCACGCCGTTGACCACGATGTCGTAATGCTGGCCGCGAACTTTTTTCGGATCGGTTTTCAACAATGAAATATCTTCCGCGACCGGCGCGGTGAACGGATGATGGCTCGAATACCAGCGGTTCTGCTCGCGGTCAAAACCGAGCAGCGGAAATTCAATCACCCACAGAAAATTAAATTGATGCGGATCAATCGTCAGCTTCCCCTGCCCTTTCAAAACGTCGGCGCAATACAAACGGATTTTGCCGAGGATTTCGCAGGCGTTCAACCATTGGTCGGCGGCGAACAAAATCAAATCACCTTCTTCGATTTTCAATTTCGCCGTGAGCGCGGCTTTCTCCGTGTCATTGAAAAATTTCACGATAGGCGATTTCCATTCACCGTTTTCCACCTTGATGAACGCGAGACCTTTCGCGCCAAAACTTTTTGCGTAGTCGGTCATCGTTTCGATTTGTCCTTGCGTCGCGCTGGCGAGACCTTTGGCGTTGAGCGCTTTTACAACTCCACCGTTGGCAATCGCGCCGGAAAAAACTTTGAACGTGCTCGCACAAAACTCTTCCGTGAAGTCCGCGAGTTCCATACCAAATCGCGTGTCAGGTTTATCAATGCCATAGCGATTCAACGCTTCTTCAAAAGTAATTCGCTTGAACGGCGTCGGCACGTCAATGTTCAGCGCGGTTTTCCAAACTCGTTTCAGCAAACCTTCAATCAAATTGTAAATGTCTTCACGTTCGATGAACGACATTTCGATGTCCACTTGCGTGAACTCTGGCTGACGATCGGCGCGCAAATCTTCATCGCGATAACAGCGCGCGAGCTGGAAATATTTTTCCACGCCGGCGACCATGAGAATCTGTTTGAACTGTTGCGGCGATTGCGGCAGCGCGTAAAACGTTCCCGGCTCGCGGCGGTTCGGCACGAGAAATTCCCGCGCGCCTTCGGGCGTGGACTTAAAAAGCGTCGGCGTCTCGACTTCGAGGAAACCTTGCTCGTCCATGAATTGCCGCGTGGCGATGGCAACTTTGGAACGCAGTTTCAGATTGCGCGCCATTTCAGGACGGCGCAAATCGAGGTAGCGATATTGCAATCGCAATTCTTCATTCACCTTGTTCGCGATTTCAGGATCGTCCACGGGAAACGGCAACACTTCCGCCATGTTCAAAACTTCGAGCGCAGTGACACCGACTTCGATTTCGCCAGTCGGAATTTTTGCATTGTTCGTTCCAGCGGGGCGTGAACGGACTTTGCCGCTGATGCTGACAACGCACTCGCTTCGCAACGACGCGGCGCGTTCAAAAATTTCCTTCGGCAAATCGGACGGATCGAAAACGGTTTGCGTGCGGCCCTCGCGGTCGCGAATGTCTATGAAAATGAGTCCGCCGAGGTCGCGGCGGGAATGAACCCAGCCGGAAAGCGTGACGGTTTGCCCGATGTGCTGCGGGCGTAATTCGTTGCAATGATGCGTGCGTTTCATTTCAAAAGGACGCGCATTCTGGCGAAGAAACGACCGGATTTCAAAGGAATTATTCCATCAAAGCATTTGGATTCTTTTCATCACTGACATTTGCTTCGCCGAAATCAATCGGTGAAATAAAAGGTTTGAACGCTCGCGGCAATTTTTTAGTCTATTGAGAAAGGTCGACCCTCTGCCGTTGAAAAACGAAAATAAAATTTTGTCACGAGAGATTACGCCGCCGGCGCTTTATTTCAACCGGCGCAATTTTATCCGCGCTGGAATTCTCACCGCCAGCGCCGTGGCCACGGGCGTGGTTTACCGAAAATTAAATCCGGTTGGAACCACAAAGGTCAAAGCGATTGAAACGGCAAAAATAGAAGGCATCACCACCAATTCCGTCGCGGCGGCGGACAATTCCGGCTTTCGCGTGGATGAGGAGCAAACGTCGCTGGAGAACATCACGCACTATAATAATTTTTACGAGTTCTCCACCGACAAGGAATCAGTCGCGGAGAAAGCGGCGAATTTTAAGACCGACGGCTGGACGGTTTCGGTCGAAGGTTTGGTGAACAAGCCGAAAGTGTTCGCGCTCGACGACATTTTGAAAATCAGTTCGCCGGAAGAACGCCTTTATCGGATGCGTTGCGTCGAAGGCTGGTCGCTCGTCGTGCCGTGGGTTGGATTTTCACTTTCCAAATTGCTCAATGCCGTCGAGCCGTTGAGCAGCGCGAAATATGTGGCGTTCGAGACATTGTTCGACCCGACGCGGATGCCCGGACAAAAAAGCGGCGTTCTCAATTGGCCTTACGTCGAAAGTTTGCGAATGGATGAAGCGATGCATCCACTGACGTTGCTCACGAGCGGACTTTACGGACGTGCATTGCCGCCGCAGGATGGCGCGCCGATTCGTTTAATTATTCCGTGGAAATACGGTTTCAAAGGAATCAAATCCATCGTCAAAATTAAATTGGTCGAAACGCCGTCGCGCACAACGTGGAGCGATGCGGCGCCCAATGAATATGGTTTTTATGCAAATGTGAATCCACATGTGGATCATCCGCGCTGGAGTCAGGCCACCGAGCAACGCATCGGCGAACCGGGACGTCGCCCGACGCTGATGTTCAATGGCTACGAAGAACAAGTCGGCCATTTATACGCTGGCATGGATTTGCGAAAAAATTTCTGATGCTGTGATGATTCCTTTGACTAATAAATTTTTGTTTCGCGCTCGCATTTTTCTCCCTCTCCGCCGCGAAGCGGGGGAGAGGGCCGGGGTGAGGTGGCGCTCATTTCTAAAATCAAAAACCCCTCACCCTGACCCTCTCCCCGTCAGACGGGGCGAGGGAAATAATTAGAATGAAAGAATCCGACATTCGTTTTCTCAAATTGCTCGTGCTGGTCAACGGCGCGGTGCCGCTCGTTTTGTTGATGTGGGATCAATCGCATCACAAGCTCGGCGCAAATCCGCAAAATTTTCTCATCCTCACCACCGGCATGATGGCATTGATTTTTTTGATTCTGACGATGGCCGTGACACCGGTGCGAAAAGTTTTTGGTTTGAATTGGGTCATTCAACTTCGCCGGATGCTCGGCCTTTACGCCTTTTTTTATGCGTGCCTGCATTTTCTGTGTTTCTACAGCCTCGACCGCGAGTTCAATTTTTCAAGCGCGCTGCATGAAATCATCGCGCGCAAATATATTTGGTTCGGCCTGACCGCGCTGCTCGTCATGGTGCCTTTGGCCATTACTTCGACGAATGCGATGATCAAGCGGCTCGGCGGCAAACGCTGGCGCGCGTTGCACCGGCTCGCGTATGTCGCCGCCATCGCCGGTGTGATCCATTATTATATGCAGGTGAAAGCCGATGTGCGCCTGCCGCTCGTGTTCGCCGCCGTGCTGACAGTCCTTCTCGGCTATCGAATCGTGGAATATCTTCGCAATCGCAAACCAAAGCCAGTTCCCGCGCCAGCCGCAAAAGTTTAAGGAATTACAATTTTTCTCTTCGTGTCTTGGTGGTTAAATCGAATTCCTCTCTCGCAAAATGCCTGTCGTTGAATTACTTTTACACCAATGACGGCGCTGCCAAAACCGGAAATCATCATCACGCACGAAAGCGATCTCGACGGTTTGATCGCCGGCGCGCTGCTGCAAAAACTCGCCAAAAGACTTTTCGGCACGGAAATCCGGCTGGAAGCGGCTCACTATAATTTTTGGAAACAACGCGAATTGCGCGAGAAATCCGCGTGGGTAACGGACTTCAGTTTTGAAGCGCGGATGGACAAGCCGGATTGGGTCGTCATTGACCATCACGTCACCGATGTCGCGGCGAAAAATGCGCGGCTCATCCACGACGTGAACAAATCCGCCGGCCTGCTCTGCTACGAATTGTGCAAGGAACACGGCGTCAATTCGCCCGCGCTCGACCGGCTCGTCCATTTGAACAACGTCGCCGATTTATTTCTGGAAGATGACCCGGATTTCATTGTCGCGGGCGATTACGCGAACCTCGTGAAGATTTATCAATTCTGGAATCTGCACACGCTCATCGGCGGCGACATCGAAAAATTGCTCGACCATCCGCTGCTCGAAGTCATGGCGGTGAAACGGAAAATTGAAAATCCCATCGGCTTCGAATGGAGCAAATCCAACATCACGGAAATCTGCCCGACCGTCGGCCACGTGGAAACCGTTGTCGGAAACAATAATCTGATCGTCCATCAACTGCTCGAACAGCAAGTGACGAGGTTTCCCGTGCTGGTGACGCTGTTTCGCAGGGCAAACAATCAAGTCATCGCCAGCTTTCGCAGCCGCAATGGCGAAGCGTTGAAAGTTGCGGAAAAATTTCAAGGCGGCGGCCACGCAAATGCTGCGGGCGCGATGCTGCCCAAATCAATCAAGAACATTTCCGACGCCGTGGAATATCTGCGTCAGATTTTGAACATCAAAAATCAAACGCATCAGAACCGGATCAACAGTTTGGAAAATGCCTTTGCGGCGATTGAGGCGGAGAAGAACTGAAATCAAAAGTAAAAATTGCGGCAGCAAATAGCACTGTGCATTTGGATTTAAGTCAAATGCGAGAAACGAAATTTCCCAATTTGAAAATGTCTGCAATTGCCGAATTGCGTAGAGTGCAAAAGAAAGATATTTCCGGCAAATTCAAAACTTGGAAACCGCGTCATCTTACATAGAACAATTACTAAACAGCGATGACCTGATTTTTGCCTTTTTCTTTAGCTTGACGTTTGCGGCTTTCAGCAAGAGTTTCAATTTCAAATTTTCTTTCTTCAGGCGGCGCGGTCGCAATACCAATACTGGCTGTTACTTTTGGAAGTTGAATATTTTTATATTCACAACTCAAAGACTCGACACCTTGCCGAATTGCTTCGGCAATCTCAATTGCTCGCTGATGTCCTTGTCCAGCTATCCGAATAGAGCCCGAGCACCTTTGAAACGATTGGCTTTTGTTTTTCATCATAATGACTAAACAACTGGATAGAGCCGTTTGCGAGCCCTTGAAGAAATTGCAGTTCTGAATATCGGATGTCTTCCACGCAACTGTTTTATTGCATTTCATTGAAATGCCCAAGCATTTTAACATCCGTTCGTCGTTTTCCTCGTTGCCCGATTGCACGGTTGACGTTTAACATTGTTGCACTATGGCTGAATTCATCCGCGCCGACCCGTCCTCCGTAGCACTGCGGAGGGTGGATGGCCGCGCCGCAAACCAACTTCGCCCGCTGCGTTTTCAAAATCACATCGCGCCGCACGCGACCGGCTCGACGCTCATCGAATGGGGCAACACGCGTGTCATCTGCGGCGTGACGGTCGAGGAATCCGTGCCGCGCTGGATGAAGGAGCAAAAGGTCGCCGGCGGCTGGCTCACGGCGGAATACTCGATGCTCCCCTACTCCACGCTCACGCGCAAACCGCGCGACATCACGAAAGGCAAATTGGACGGGCGCGCCTCGGAAATCCAGCGGCTCATCGGCCGTTCCATCCGCGCGGCGATTGATTTGGAAAAAGTCGGCGAACGGACGATTTGCGTGGACTGCGACGTGTTGCAAGCGGACGGCGGCACGCGAACTGCCGCAATCACCGGCGCATTCGTCGCGCTGTCGCTCGCAATTAAAAAATTGCTCGATGCGCAGAAGTTGACGGAAAGTCCGTTGCTTCATCCGGTCGCCGCCGTGAGCGTCGGCATCGTGAACGGCGAGCCGTTGCTGGATTTGAATTATGTCGAAGATGTCGCCGCCAGCGTTGACATGAATCTGGTGATGAATTTCGCCGGTGAATTCATCGAACTTCAAGGCAGCGGCGAAGAGGCGACGTTCTCCGAAAAGCAATTGGCCGATTTGCTTGCGTGCGGCAAAGCGGGAATTAAAGAATTGCTCGCCGCGCAGCAAAAAGCGCTCGCGTAAAAATATGTTGTCCACACCCACGCGTCTCTTGCTCGTTCGCCATGCCGAAGTTGAGTCACGCTATCAAAAAATTTTCGGCGGGAAAATTGACATGAACCTTTCGCCGCGCGGCCATGAGCAGGCGCAGATGCTCGCGAAATTTCTTCGCGGTAAAAAAATGGACGCCATTTACGCCAGCCCGATGAAACGCGTCCAGCAAACGCTCGCGCCGGTTTTGAAAAACGGCACGCCGCCACAAACGATTTTGCCAGATTTGCGCGAAGTGGATTTCGGCGATTGGACGGGTTTGAACTGGGAGCAAGTGTCCAAAAATTTCAACCTCTTGACGCACGAATGGCTTGATCACATTGAGCGCGGCGTTGCGCCAAATGGCGAAACCGGCCCGAAATTTCGCGCACGAGTCGAGCCGTGCCTGCGTAAAATCATCGAAAGTCATCCCGGCCAGACCGTCGGCATCTTTTGTCACGGCGGGGTCATTCGCATGATCCTGGCAATTCTGCTTAAACTTCCATTGCCGCGCACAAATATGTTTGAAGTCGAATACGCCAGTGTCACGCAAATCGCGTTGCATCCGAATCATGCGGAAATTGAATTGCTCAATTTCACTCCGTGGCGTGACTTATGAATCCTTCTCATCCTCATCGTCATTGTCGTCGTCAAAAAGTGAGGATGAGGAAGACGATGAGGATGAGAACGAACGAAAAGAAGCCACTTTGGAAAATTTCCGTTGCCACGACGCTTGAAGCTGAAGATGCCGTCACGGAAATGCTTGGCGGAATTTTTAATGGCACTGCTTCGTCTTATTTCGATGTCGAAAAGCAAACAAGCATCGTTTCAATTTATTTTTCTGCAAAGAAATTTCTGTCGCGCGAAGTCCGCGAAGCAATTCGCGAAAGCTTGCAGCAAATTGCAAATTGCAGTCTGAAAGTCGGATCAGGAAAAATTTCAATTGGCAAAGTTCATCGCGAAGATTGGGCAAATTCATGGAAGCGGCATTTCAAGCCGATTGAAATTGGCGATGCACTGCTCGTCAAACCGAGCTGGAGCAAGCGTCGTGCGAAGAAGAATCAAGCCGTCGTCGTTCTCGATCCGGGGTTGAGTTTTGGAACCGGCCAACATCCGACGACATCGTTTTGTCTTCGTCAGATTGTAGTGGCGGTCGGCAGACCGCCGGAAATCAGGAATAAAAAAAGTGCGGCTTTCTGCCAAGAAGCCGCTACAAAAAATTTCAAATCTTTTTTGGACATTGGAACCGGTTCTGGAATTTTGGCGATTGCGGCGGCAAAACTCAGTTACAAACCGGTTCACGCGTTTGATTTTGATGCTGAAGCCGTTCGCGTTGCAAAAGCAAATGCCCGCGCGAACGATGTTTTGCGAAAAATCAAAATCAGGCGCGGCGACGTGACAAAACTTTCGACGAAACCGAAGGCGCAATTTGATTTGGTCTGCGCGAATTTGATTTCCAATCTGCTCATTGCAGAACGCAAAAAAATTGTCGCCCAAATGAATCGCGGCGGCACATTGGTCCTGGCGGGAATTTTAACGCGCGAATTTTCAGAAGTGCAAAAGGCATTTGAAAATTGCGGATTGAAATTGGCCGCGGCGAAAAGCGAAAAAGAATGGCGGTCTGGCTCGTTTTGTTTTTAGAAAATTTCTTTTGAAACTTTGAACGGGAATCCTCCGGTGTGCGTCTCATTACTGGCAGATGACAAAGTTGAAACATTTTGGAAACGTTGGCATCATTTACGCTGTCAGTTCTTTGCGAAAGGAAAATGCTATGATGAAGACATTGGAAGTCATGAGCGAAACAATCCGCAATCCTAAACATCCGTTCCGCAAAACAGAACATTTGCCAAAAAAACCGCAGAAAAATCGCTACGAGCGCCGGAAGATCAAGGAGTTTTTGCATCTCGGCGATTGGTTGTCCGAAGAAATGGCTTAAGGCCAGAATTTTTCAGGCTGTAAAGAAAACGCCAGCGTGTTTGCTGAAATGCTGGCGAAAAGCAAAAATCTCCTTAAGGCTAATTTTCTTTCCCGGAAATTAAAAAACGCCGACTGCAATCGCAGTCGGCGTTTGAAAATTTTGGACAATTACTTCATCAGCAGCATTTGCCGCGCGCGCTTGATCGCCTTGGTCAGGCGGCGCTGATAATGCGCCGGCATTCCGGTGTATTTGCGCGGGAGAATGCGGCCTGAATCCGTCACATATTGCCGGAGCAAATTCGTGTTCTTGAAATCGAGCGCGTCTTCGGTGAAATCAATTTTCGGCTTCGGGCGCGGCGTGCGGTTTTCCATCTGGCCGCGGCGCGAACCGCGCTTGTCCTTTTCCGTGTTCGTTTTGCGAGGCATAATTATTTGATCTCCTTGTGCAGCGTGTGGCGGCGCAGCCCCGGATTATATTTTTTGACTTCAAATTTCTCCGTCTGCAATTTTTTATTGCGCGTGGTGGTGTAGCGCGAGGGCGATTTGCCCTCCTTGCGCGCCTCGGTGCATTCGATGGTGATTACTTCGCGTGCCATAATTATTCCTTTTCTTTCACGGTTTTTTCTTCCGGTTCTTCGGCTTCGTCGCCTTCGACTTCGGAAACACCCGCGCTGTCAATCGTGCCAAGCTGGCCGAGGCGGCGGGATTTCAACGCGCCATCTTTCTCCAATTGCGCCTGCGCTTCAACTGTAAAACGCGTCCAGGGGATCGCCTCAAGCCGCGCGCGCGGGATGTTTTTGCCGGTCAATTCGCAAACACCGAAGGTTTTTTTCTCGATGCGCTTGAGCGCCTCTTCGATTTCGTAGACCGCGTCCTGGTCCGACGAGAGCAGGCTCAACGCAAAATCGCGGTCAAAATTATCCGTGCCCGAATCGGCCATGTGCAGGCTGTAACCGGCCAGTTCCTGCGCCGATTCCTGCGCCAGGCCATTCATCTGGCGAAGCAATTGTGCGCGCAATTCGACCAAATGGACGTAATACTTCTGCCATTCGGCCTTGATTTTCTTCGGTTCAATGACGCCGGATTTTGACATCGGACGCCCCAGAATGCTGGCGGCGGTGGCGGACGCCTGCGATTTTCCGCGCGGCGCGATTTTCTTGTTATTTTTCGCTGTCACAAAATTAAAACGGTTGACCGGTTTTGTCCGGTTCATTTAGAGCGCGGGAATTTAGCAGACGAAACGAATTATGCCACAAAAATTTTCAAAAATTTTCGGTTCACTCATTGCGGGTTCGCGGAAAGCCAGAATTGGATGTCCGTCACCTGCGGATTGCGCGGGTCCAGCGCGAGCACTTTCAGGTAATGTTGCCGCGCCAGCGCCGGCTCGCGCAATTGCTGCGCATAAAGATTGCCCAAAGCCAGATGCGACCGCACATCGTCGGGTTTTTCGGTAACGATGCGTTTCAACTCATTGACGGCATCGGTCGCGTAGCCGGTAGTTTTGAGCGCCAGCGCGAAATTATATCGCGTGTCAATCGAGTCCGGCTCAATCGCCAGCGCCATTTCGTCCGCCAGCAGTGCATGGCCAAAATCGCGCTGCCGATAGGCCAGCACGCCGTAATTATATTGCGCCTCGAACCAGCCCGGATCCAGTGCTGCGGCCTTTTGATACGATGCCATCGCGTCCGCCCATTGCTGTTTTTGCTCAAACCCATGTGCTTCGGCAAAAACTCGCGCCGCCGCTTTGTGGTCGCCCGTTCTCGGTTTGCGCGGTGACAAATACAAATAACGCGGAAATGTCGGTGGCGCGGGTTGAAACTTTATCGGCGGCGGAGAAACGGGCTTTGCATTTCCCGACGGCAACGACGTCACACCATCCTCGGCATAATTTTTTTTCGATGAACCAAACCAATTCAACGGATTCACATTATGCAAAGTGCCCGTCTTCGTTCCCGCCGGAGGATTTCCTGTCTCGACAAGTTTTCCGACAATCACCGGCTCCGGCTGCACTTTTACCACTTGCGGCGTTTGCTGCGATTTCGTCGGTTGAGTTGGATGAGACGAAACAGTCGGCGCGTGTTCCGGTTCAATTGGTTTTGGCGCGAGCGTTTGATTTTCCGGTGGATTCACCATCGCCACTTTCACCGGTGGTTCGAGATTATTGACCCGCGCGTTGACGACTTCCCAATTTTCCGGTTGCGGTGTCATCGCCAGATACGCGCGATAATTTTCCAGCGCCGCCTTTTCGTCGTGCAAATACTGTTCGTTGACAATGGCAAGATTCAATCGCGCCGGTGCAAAATCGGGATGCTCCTTGATCGCTTCGGCAAAAAATTTCGCCGCTTCCTGCGGACGATTGCGCGCAACTCGCGCCAGCCCAAGGCCGTTCAACGCTTCCGCATTATTCGGGTTCAACGAAAGAACCGTGCTGAAACTTTTTTCCGCCGCGAGCAGATCTTCCGCTTTCAATTGCGCCATGCCGAGCTTAAGCCAGCCTTCCGGCGTATTGCTGCGGCGAAGCGTGTAAGCCGTGAATTCCGTCCGCGCGTCGGCGGGCTTGTTCTGTTCCAGCCAGAGGCAGCCGAGATTGTAATGCGTCTCGACCAAATCGCGGTCGAACTTCAGCGCGTTCTGATATGCCGACGCTGCGTCATCAAATTGTCCCGCGTGCTGCAGCGCGACGCCGTAATAATTCCATGCCAGCGCATTTGTGGACAAAACGCTCGTGGCGATCTTCAATTGCGCGACCGCATTGGCGTAATCGCCACCTTCAAGGGATTTTTTTCCTTTCAGCAATACGCGCGGTCCCGGCGGCGAACAGCCGGAAATGAGAACAGCCAGCGCAATAAAAACAATTGCGCCGCAAATCCGATTTTTTTTGGCTGACATCCGCGATGGTGTTATCATTCACGCTTGAAAGTGTCAAGAAACGCACTCATATGGCAAGGTCTGGTTTTTGGACTGCGGCGGCTTGACGCCGCTTTCCTCTACGCGACATGTCGCGTAGAATCAAAGCGCGGACATATCCGCGCACTCCAAATACAATCCGTCTTTTTTTTGTCGTGGCTCGCCATTTGGCCGTGCCGCGCGGAATCGTTTTTAGTCAATTCCACAAATGCCATGTCGCGCGTCATCATCGTCGAAAATACAAATGCCATTTCAGATTTTGAGCCGAATGACGCCGTCGTCCAACAAATGGTCAATCGCGGCCTCGCTCATTTCACCGGCAAAACAAATGTTTCCGCCGCGTGGAGAAGCTTGATTGCAACGCAAGATGTTGTCGGCATTAAAGTTTTTTCCGCTGGCGGCGAAATCAGTGGCGCGCGGCCCGCCGTCGTTGCCGCAATTATTCACGGATTGACCGACGCGGGAATTCCGAAGAATCACATCCTCATTTGGGACAAGCATGAAGCCGATTTGCGCGCCGCCGGATTTATCGCGCTCGGCAGGCAACTCGGCGTGCGCGTGGCCGATTGCGCGCAGACCGGATACGACCCGACGAATTTTTATCTGCCAGACAGCCCCGTCATCGGCAATCTGCTTTACGGCGATTTGGAATTTGGAAAAAAAGGCAACGACATCGGGCGAAAATCTTTCGTCTCAAAAATTGTCAGCCGGCAAATCACAAAAATCATCAGCGTCGCGCCCTTGCTCAACAACAATGACATCGGCGTTTGCGGGCAACTTTTCAGCCTCGCCATCGGCAGCGTGGACAACACGTTCCGGTTTGAAGGCGACGCCGACCGCCTTTCCGTCGCCGTGCCGGAAATTTACGCCCTTCCATCCATCAGCGACAAAGTTGCGCTCAACATCACCGACGCGTTGCTCGGCCAATACGAAGGCGGCGACAAAGGATTGCTGCATTATTCCGAAGTGCTGAATCAATTGTGGTTCAGCCGCGATCCTGTCGCGCTCGACACGCTGGCGGTGAATGAATTAAAGCGCGAACGCGAAACGCGCAGCGCGCCGCAAGTCAAACCGAACCTCGAACTTTACACCAACGCCGCCCTGCTCCAGCTCGGCGTCAACGAGACGAATAAAATTCGCGTGGAGAAAATCAGGTAGGGCGGGCAGTCCTTCCGCCTTCGCAGCGCCAAAGTGCCATAGGCAGGACATATTTGCAGAAAACGATTCAACAAGATTCAGAATGTGCCGCTCCTGACGCGCTTTAATTTTTTCGGATGATGAACTACAAAGATGCCGCGCCGATGGAAATGTCACGTTGACAGGCAAGAAAACTTCAATTAAATCAACGCCTATCAATCATGAAAACACTACGAATCTTTTTCATTTGCAGCATTGCGATGCTATTGGTTTCATGCACCAGTGTTTTGCCACCGTTAATCTCTTGGGCTCATTTTTCTCCGCCAGTGGCGCAATCATTCAAGATTGACACAAATACTGCTGTTGTTTATGGACGTTTTGTAACCGGACCCAACTTCGCTTTTGGAAATGAACTTGCACTACGACTTCGCAATGATAATTCCAAACAAGAATATCTGATTCAGTTTAAGGACAAAGATTCCGTGTATGGCATCTCCGTTGAACCAGGCCAATATAGAGTGGCCGGATTTGTGGCTACTTTTGTGGATCGTCGAACTGTCGGACGGCGCACGTTTTTGAATACCGTTCCATTCGAGGTTCGCTCAAACTCTGCTACTTATTTCGGAGATTTTATCGGTTATGTAAAGATAAATGGTTTAAATCAAGAGTGGAGCGTTACGAAAGTTACCAATAATTTCAGTGGAACGACAGATGAGTTTCGACACAAATATCCAAATCTTGCGTCGACATCGGTGGTTTCAGTATTTGGCCAACAGTCGAAATAAGCAACATTTTGTCACCCAATTCTTTTATTTCCATCGCCAACTTCGCGTTCTCCGCGTGACTCATTTTTCCGCAATTATTCTGGTGTCGCTTTTATTTCCGCAGCCAATTTATTCTGTGACCGAAAGGGTCTAATAAACCTCGTCGTGAGTTCCAATCGTCAGTAAAAAAATTTCGACCTCGCTGGTTTTTGGATTTTTTACAAAATCGAAAAGAATTCGCAAATCGTAACTCACCGAGCAAGACCAAGTGCCCGCCAATTCACCTTTCAGTTTATGAGTTCGGAGCGAAGTGTGTTTGGAATCGGCAGCCAGTTGCGTCAGCGTCCGTTCGATTTCGGAAAGCAATTTTTTATCGCGTCCGGCGACCCGTTTGACCGCGCGCGTAAATTTTGCGCTCCAAACGAGGTTCATCGCGCGCTCAATTGGGAAATGAAATCCGCCGCCGTGCCGCGATGGACTTTACCCCGGCGATAATCATGCCGCGCTGCGGCAATCTCCTTCACCAACTGACGCCGCCGCTTTGCCGCGACCCGCTTCGTCACGACTTCGGCAAGAATCGCCTGATCGTCTGTCGGCAGGGATTCAACGGAAGCCAGAACCGTTTGAAAACGGGAGATTTTAACCGCCGCCATTGTTGCGCTCATAAAGTCAATTTATCGCAAATTTGAATTGAGAAAAGATTTTTTGTTCGATTCATCCGGCAACCGGCTTCGTCTCCGTTTTCAATTTGTCCTGCGGCCAAAAAGGTTTCCGAAAGGCATCCGTGAAATCGTAGCCGTTTTGGAAATCGTCGCGGGTGTCTTTGTCCGTCTTCGCCAAAAGATTTGCCTCGACCATGTTGAAAACAATTTCGCCGAAGTCGCGGCAGCTTTTCACGCCCCATTCTTCAAAAACCGTGATGACCATCGGACCAAATTGCTGGAGCGCGAATTGCCGGATGCCGTCGAGCAATTCCTGTCCGCTCACGTGGCGAACGGTTCCGCGATTTTCCTTGCCGATGATTTTTTGCGTGAAATCCAACGACTCGCGCACAAACATATATGCCTCATGCGAATAGCGTGAATCCTTCGCCAGAATGTTTTCCAGCGTCGCATCGAAGTTGATTTCCTGCATTTTAAGGTTTCGTTTGAATCGCCGTCGTTGCCGGATGCGCCGTCCGGTAAAACTTCACCGCCCAGCCCGTCAGCAACAATCCCAAAACGATACAGAGCACCAATTGCTCCTGTTTCGTCAGCCTGTTCACGCGAGCAATGTAGCGGAAAAAAGATAAACGGCAACAGTTGAACCGTAGAGACGCCGAGGCGCAGAGAAATAAAATCTTCGTGTCTTGATGTCTTTGTGGTTAATCTTTTTCAAAATGAAGTGGTCACAAACTTTAATTCCAACTCTTCGCGAAGCTCCGGCTGACGCGGAAATTGCCTCGCACAAGCTTTTGCTGCGCGCCGGACTCATCCGCAAACTCGCAGGCGGCGTTTATTCTTTTCTGCCGCTCGGACTGCGCGCGTTGCGCAAGGTCGAGCAAATCGTCCGCGAAGAAATGAATCGCGCCGGCGCAATTGAAGTTCTTTTGCCCGCACTGCAACCGCCGGAAATCTGGCAGCAAAGCGGTCGCTACGAAACCGCGAGCGCCGTTTTGTTCAAAGCAAAAGACAACGCAAATCGCGAATGGGTTTTGAGCGCGACGGCGGAAGAAGTCATCACGACGATTGCCGCAGGCGAAATCAATTCGTATCGCCAGTTGCCGAAAAATTTTTATCAGATCAGCGTGAAGTTCCGCGACGAAATCCGTCCGCGCTTCGGGCTGATGCGCGCGCGCGAATTTATCATGAAGGACGCCTATAGCTTCGACGTGACGGACGATGCGGCGCAAATCACTTATCAAAAAATGTATGACGCTTATGCAAAAATTTTTGCGCGTTGCGGGTTGAAAGCATTTGCGGTCGAAGCGGACACCGGCGTCATTGGCGGAAAGTTTTCGCATGAATTCATGATTCCGGCGGAAACGGGTGAGAACGAAGTCGTGTTTTGCGAAAGCTGCGGTTACGCGGCAAACATCGAAAAGGCGACGAGCGGAATTCCCAAAACTGCCACACGCGAAATCGGCGCGGCGATTGAAAAATTTGCCACGCCCGGCGTCGTGACAATCGAAGCCTTGAGCAAAGCGCCTTACAGTGTTCCCGCAAATCGCCAAATCAAAACTTTGATTTATATTGCCGACGGCAAGCCGGTGATTGTTTTGATCCGCGGCGACGATCAATTGAACGAAGCGAAGTTCGCTGGAAAAATCGGGACAACGGTTTTTCGCCCGGCAACGGCGGAAGAAATCAATTTATTTTTGGGCGCACATCCCGGAAATCTCGGTGCCATTAACATGCAATATGAACATCTATCCGGAGAAATACAGCAAACATTTTTAGACGTCAGAAAGAGTCAAGCGTGGGATAATTGTAAAATTTTTGCCGACGAACGTTTGCGCGGCGCGAATGAAATGACGACCGGCGCGAACGAAGACGGTTTTCATTTGCGAAATGTTTCCATTGAGCGCGACATCAAAGTGACGGATTGGTTTGATTTGCGAATCGTGACGGCTGGCGAACCTTGCGCGAAATGCGGCAAGCAATTGAAAATTCGCCGCGCGATTGAAGTCGGACATGTTTTCAAACTCGGCACGAAATATAGCGAAGCATTCAATGCAGCTTATCTTGATGAATCAGGAAATCGCAAACCGTGCGTGATGGGTTGTTACGGCATCGGCGTCACTCGCACGTTGCAGGCGGTCATCGAGCAGTGCAACGACAAGGACGGAATCATCTGGCCGTTGAGCGTCGCGCCGTATCAGATTTGCATCACGCCGCTGAATGTTGACGTCAATAATGAAGCGATGAAGCTCGCGGAAAAATTTTACGCGGAACTCACGTCGCGCGGCGTGGACGTAATTCTCGACGACCGTGATGAACGGCCCGGCGTGAAGTTCAAGGATGCGGATTTGGTTGGATTTCCGATCCGCATCGCGCTCGGAGAAAAATCTTTGGCGAAGGGCGAAGTGGAAATCAAACCGCGCGGCGGCGCATTGCAAGCCGTCAAAATAGACAATGCAGTCGAAGCGGCGATGACTTTGTTGAAAAGTTAAACGACCTCGACATTTTCGTCGAAGCAATCGCGGATGAATTTAGCGATCGAAGTGTGTGTGTAGGGTTTTTGCAAAAAACGCGCTTGTGATCGCGCGAGTTCCTCGTTGATTTCGTGGGAACTATAGCCGCTGGTGAAAATGATTTTCAAATCCGGCCGGTCGGCGAGCAGGCGTTCAGCCAAATCCACGCCGGAAACGCCTTCGGGCATCACCATGTCGGTCAGCAATAAATCAATCCGGTCCGCAGATTTGCGCCAGACTTCAAGCGCTTCCTTGCCGTTGGCAGCGTCAAGGATTTTGTAGCCGTAATGTTCAAGGATGTCGCGCGCCATTTGGCGCAAAACAGGCTCGTCCTCGACAATGAGAATGGTTTCGCTTCCGCCGGCGACGGGATCGGTTGAATTGCTTTCTGGTTTTTCCGGCACGAAATTTTTTTCATCCGTCGGAAAAAACACATGGAATGTGGTCCCTTTGTCCTTTTCGCTGCTGACTTCAATCCAACCGTCGTGCTGTTTGACAATGCCGTAGACTGTTGCGAGGCCGAGGCCGGTGCCTTTGCCGATTTCTTTTGTCGTAAAAAACGGCTCGAAAATGTGCGTCATGGTCATGCCGTCCATGCCGATGCCAGTGTCAGAAACGCTCAACTGCACAAAATTTCCGGCGCGCGCATCGGGATGTTTTTCGAGATAATCCGCGCCAATCGTCATTGCTTCGAGACGGATGGTTAATTTTCCGCCACCGGGCATGGCGTCGCGCGCATTGACCGACAAATTCATCACCACTTGTTCGATCATTCCACCGTCGCCTTGAACGGGCGGCAGTTTCTCCGGCGATTGAAATTGCAGCGCAATGTTTTCACCCAGCAGCCGCGAAAGCATTTTATTCATGTTGCCGACGACGTCGCGCAAATCAAGTTGCTTCGGTTGCATCATGTTTTTGCGGCTGAACATAAGCAGTTGGCGCGTCAGGCTCGCGGCGCGTTCAGAAGCGAAATAAACGGCTTGAATCGGATCCAGCACTTCGGGCGGCAAATTTGGCTTGGCCAGCAACGCGCTGGAATGTCCCTGGATAATCGTGAGAATGTTGTTGAAATCATGAGCCACGCCCGCCGCAAGCTGGCCGATGGATTCCATTTTTTGCGATTGCCGCAACTGCTCCTCAAGATTCAACTGTTCGGTGATGTCTTCAGCATAACAATGCACAACACCGGTCGAGGACATCGGATGAAACGACCACAAAAACGTGCGGCCATTTATTTTGGTTTCCAAATGCTGCCGGCTGCGGCCTGAAGCCAGACAGTCGTGAATGATTTCATCGGTTCGCACCGGCAAAATCTCGCGCGGATGCTCTTTGGCGACCGATTGCGAAAGTTTTTTGGAAGCATCATTGAAATAAACGAGCGAGCCGTCGGCTGAAAATTCCATGGCCGCGTTCGGGTTCAATTGCGCAAATACCGCAAGTTTTTCGCGTTCCTTGATGCGCTGCTGCAAGGATTCGGCCATGCGGTCAAATATTTTTGCAAGGTGGCCAAGTTCATCATGCGAGTCCGGCAATCCCGTTCGCGCGCTCAAATCGCCATCGGCAATTTTTCGAGCCGTCTCGGACATCGCCTTGACCTGACGCCGGACAAAAAGCTCACCACCCATCCATGCCGCCGCCAGAGCCAGAAAACCCACCGTGAACTGGCTCATCGGCAAGTGATAAATATACATCACCAAAAATGCAGGCGTGATGAACAAAAGAACCGCACCGACAAGCTTGATGCGAATGGATGAAAATTTTTTTCTCATGAAACTCTGATTGCGCAGAAAAATAATCCAACTAACACGAAAATGCCATTTCAATTTTGATCCGCCAACGCCGCCGCGCGGCCTTTGGGCAAACGCCCTAAATGAAAAATCAAAAAACCGTGCAAAAATTGGCGCAATTCGTCGTTTTGCGCTTTCGTCAGTTTGACGCGCCTACCGGCCGCAAAATCCTTTTGCGACAGAATCGCCGCGATTTTTTTTGTTCCATCTGTCAGATTTGTTCCGGCCATGTCCGGCTCAAGCCCCAGTTCGCGCAACCATTTCAGTTCAAAGGCGAAAATCAGTTGCGGCAAAGTTTTCTGCCCGCAAAGCATTGTCAAAAATTCCCGCAGCAAATCAAAAATGCCGGGCAACGGCGTTTCTGTTTCCGTCGCCTGCTCGATGAATGCGCAGGCGTAAGCGGCGCGATTCAATTTCAAAATATCCTCACGAAGCGCTTTGTTCGTTTCACGCAAACTCACCTCGCGCAAATTGTGCAAATCCGAACTGCGGCTGCGGCTGAACGAAAAGTCCGCTTCGTAAAACAAATCCACTTTGCCGAAAAACGGCGATTTTGGCCGGCGCGCGCCTTTGGCAACCGTCGCGATGCGCCCGAAGTCCGGCGTCAGCCAGTGGACAATGAGGCTCGTCTCGGTCAGCAGCCGCGTCCGTAAAATGATTCCACGGGACGATTCAATCACGATTTGATTTCAACCTTTCAACGTCTTCACGCGTATATTCCTGCGAAATCGCGCCGACGCTGATGATGTATTTGAAGCCGTCGGCCACGCTCATGTCGAGCTTGATGACTTTTTCCACCGGCACAAGGATTAGAAATCCGCCCGTCGGGATCGGCGTCGTCGGAATAAAGATGCAAACGCACTTTTTTCCGGTTTTCTTTTCCACTTCGTCCGCCTGCTCGCTCGTGATGAAGCCGATGGAATAAATTCCCTCGCGCGGATATTCCACGAGCACGACCGTTTTGAACGAACTTTTTTTGCCGGACGTGAACGCCTCGTCCACTTGTTTGATCGTTCGATAAATTTTGTTCAGCACCGGCACGCGCAACATCGTGTTGTCCGCCCATTCGATCATTCGCTTGCCAAAATAATAACGTCCCAGCACGCCAACCGCAGAAATCAAAATCACCGCGAGAACGAATGCGAACAAACTCCAATACCAGAACATCGGGCCGTCCACGCCATTTTTATAGACGGCTTTTGGCTCGGCAAAATACGGCAGAAAAAAAAGCAGCGCGTCGGTGAAGCTGGAAACCGTGCCGAAAAACCATTTTACGACAGCCAGCGTGATGACGCCGGGCAACACGATCAGAAGTCCGGTAAAAAAGCTGGCGCGCCAGCGCGCAAAAAGTGATTTTTTCACGCGCGAAGTTTAGAACCGCCGCCGATTTGCGCGAGCGAAAACTTTTTGGAAAGGCCGCGCAACAAACGATTTTCCTCGCGCTTCATTTTGCGCCGCGCGTCCGGGCGCAAGTCGTCGAAGCCTTGCAAATGAAGAATTCCGTGAGCGATGTAGCGAATGATTTCAGATTGCCACGTCATTTTGAACTTTTTCGCATGAACGATTGCTTCATCAATGCAGATAAAAAGCTCACCATTCAAACCTGGTGGGGCGAGCGTCCTCGCGAGCCGGATTTTATTTTTTGCGGCTCGCCGGGAGTCTCGTCCCACCGGCGAACCATAATCAAACGTGATGACATCTGTTGAGCCTTCATGTCGCAGAAAAGTTTCGTTGACCAAAGTCATTTCGCGTTCGTTGACAAGATTGACGCCAAGTTCGGCTTTCTCAATCTCCAATTCCGCCAGCAACGCGTTGACGACGGATTTCAACAAAGGCGAATTGATTTTTTTTATTCGCTGACGATTGGTGATGATGACGATTGTGCTCACGACTTTTTCTGGCCGCGATGTTCTTCGTAAGCGCCGATGATTCGCTGCACGAGCGGATGGCGAACCACGTCACGCTTGGAAAACTCAATGATTGCAATGCCTTCCGTGTGCTTCAATGCGCGATGCGCTTCGAGCAACCCCGAGTTTTTATGCGGCGGCAGATCAATCTGCGTTTCATCGCCGGTGATGACCGCTTTCGAGCCGTGACCGAGCCGCGTCAAAAACATCAGCATTTGCTCCGTTGTGGAATTTTGCGCCTCGTCCAAAATAATAAATGCGTTGTTCAACGTCCGCCCGCGCATATAAGCCAGCGGCGCAATTTCAATCGTGCCGCGCTCGGTGTGCTTTTGAATTTCTTCGGCGGGCAACATATCGTGCAGCGCATCGTGCAGCGGACGCAAATACGGCGTGATTTTTTCCAAAAGGTCGCCCGGCAAAAATCCCAGCGCTTCGCCGGCTTCGACTGCGGGTCGCGTCAAAATGATTCGCGAAACGTGTCCTTCGCGCAACGCGGACAACGCCATCGCCACGGCCAGATAAGTTTTGCCTGTGCCCGCCGGGCCGATGCCGAACGTGATGTCGTGCTTGCGGATTGCGTCGAGATATTTTTTCTGGCCGACGGTTTTGGCCGTGACGCCCGGTTTACGTTCGTGCGTCTGCACGCGGTCGCTCACAAGATTTTTCAACGTCTCCGCGCCTTCATGCTTCACCACATTCAATGCGTGAGTAAATTCCCGATTGCGGATTTGCGAGCCGGCTTTAAGTAAATTTTCCAGCGAAACAAAAAGTTGTTTGGCACGTTCAATACTGTCCGCCGTGCCTTCCAGTTTAATCCAGCCTTCGCGCGCTGTCGCCTTGACGCCAAGTTCCATTTCCAGCGACTGCAAATTGCGCGGCTCGTGATTGAACAATTGCTGCGCCGCGCGCGCATTTTCAAAATGAAGAGTTTCAGCTGCCACAATTCAAAGTTATTTAGCCACAGATTTTCACAGATGAAACACGGATGGAAACATATTTTGTCCGCAGATGGCGCAGATTTTCGCAGATTGAAACCTCTTAAATTTAATCTGCGTGAATCCGCAAAATCTGCGGGTGCTTTTATCTGTGTTTCATCCGTGGCTGAAAATTATTTTCCCAATTCCGCGCGCAACTTCGCCGCGATTTCCTTTAATGCCTCCGGCAACACCGTCGTGTTTGCGATGACCGGCATAAAATTGATGTCGCCGTTCCAGCGCGGCACGACGTGGATGTGCAGATGCTCCGCGATGCCCGCGCCCGCAACTTTGCCGAGGTTGATGCCCACGTTGAAACCGTCCGGCTTCATCAAATTCGCCAGCGCATTCATGCAGCGGCGCGCCAGCTTCCACAAATCCGAAAGTTCGTCGTCGGTCAGGCCGTTGAAATCCGCAACCTCTTTGTAAGGCAAAATCATCAAATGGCCGCCGACGTAAGGATACGAATTCAACAGCGCGAAACAGGTGCGGTCGCGCACAATGACGAGATTCTCAATATCGTCGGACGATTGCGCGATGCGCGTGAACAGGCCCGTCTTCAATTCCGGTTTGCGCGCGACGATGTATTCGATGCGCCACGGCGCATATAGTGTGTCCATGAACGCAAGTGTAGGAGCCGAGGTGACGAGACTCAAATTGAAAAATCCTTCACGTCGTAATCTTAATCGTAATCGAAATGAAATGTCGCGCGAAGGACGCGAAGGTGGCGAAGGGAAACTAAAAATCCTTATGCTTAATAAAGCGATAAACAACTCGTGCAACTGCTCGATATGCTGCAACGAATAAAATAAATGCCACTGCGCCAACAACGAATCGAAAAATAAACCAAGCGTGCGTCTTAAAAACCCAAATTGCCGTTCCAATGGATAGAGTGGCTAAAAAAAGAGCGGTCAACAACAAAGAACCACTCGTCGGCGCGAAAACGCTGCCGGGCGATGCAGCAAGTGCTTCCTGCATTTTCCTGCCAATCCGCATCTGAATTTCAATTCGGTCGAGTGCGTTCATCTGGGCATCGCGCACCCGCATAGCCGACCGAAGTTGTTCCAAGTCGTCAATATGCTCCAAACCATAAACTTCTTTCAAAACTTTAATTTCGAGATCAGTCATTGGGCATCATGGTTATATCTGTGAAATAATCGCTGGCAACTGCTGTTTAAGCACCTGTGAAACCCATCCGCACTGCACACTACAATAAATATATGTATCTCCATCATCAGGAACAAGCGCGGGTATGTGGCACTTTGGACAGAATGGAATCCACTGTCCTTGTGTGCGCGTCCCGCGATGAAACTCAATTGTGCTATGAAACTTAGAGCGTATCTCATAAATGTCTCAAGAGGATGATTACCGCCGCCAAATGAACAAACCCTTGAAAATTCTCCGCGTGGTATTCATAACGGACCACCAGCCGTCGGAAGCTGAAGAGCCAGGC
>Ga0137404_10000105_pt1 | contig 49434 bp, 25 predicted proteins | sample CZOMad2_1_16fung_FD_108285 | JGI IMG/M metagenome (GOLD analysis project Ga0137404, IMG submission 108285) | Vadose zone soil fungal communities from Angelo Coast Range Reserve, California, USA - CZOMad2_1_16fungal (Illumina Assembly) | ecosystem: Environmental > Terrestrial > Soil > Vadose... | reverse complement strand
ACTCGGTAGAACGCTCGCGAGGCGCCGGGGAAAAGACGAACGCGGCGCTTCGGATCAATGGTCGTTCCGGTCTTGGAGTGGTAACAACAATTCATCAAACCCCGACGGTATCTATCTGGCCGGGGAATCACGGCCACGTGGCATCTGGTCGAAAACGCCGTGCCCGATTCGATGACGCACGGATTCTAGATGACTCTGCAGCGTAGGGTCTGCCGCGAGTCACAACGACAACCGAGTATCCAGGATTCCGGGGCGCCATAGTCTTAATGGCAGCGCCGACATTCGCTGCATCGTGCATTGCCTGGATAACGAGAATCGAGCTCTTCGTTTTTTTCGAGGAGTATGAAAATAAAGTTTCAGTCTAACTTGTGGGCGACCATTCGTTCCGCCGAACGATATGAGTTGCTTACGGCTAAAATCTTCCTTGGAGGTCCGATATGCAAAGCCCAAACAACTCAGCGTCGCAAAACTTTTCCGTTATCCGGCTCGCAGTATTGCTGCTCTTAATGGTCTGTGGCAGCCTCACGATTCAGGGACAAACAAACTTCGGACGAATCTCTGGTTCGGTGTAAGATTCAAATGGCGCCGCAATTCCCAACGCCAGCGTCACCATAACCAATCAGGCCACCAATCTGGTACGCACCGCCACTGCCGACTCCGAAGGTTTTTATACGGCCACCAATTTGCCCGTGGGCAGTTATAGTGTGGCTGCTGTCCAGAACGGCTTCAAACACGCGACCCAGTCAGGCGTCGCAGTGACCGCCGATGCCCGGCTCACAGTGGATATCACTCTGGAACCCGGACAGGTGACAGAGACCGTGCAAATTTCAAGTGTCGCCGGCGAAACGGTAAACACCACGTCAGGCGAAGTGGCGCGCGTGGTCGACAAGCGGCAGGTACAAAACCTGGCGCTGAACGGGCGGAACTACATGCAGCTCGTGACGCTTATTCCTGGCGCGGCCATCCTCGACGAAGATCAGTTGGCGCTGACCACGAGCCTGAGCATCAGTCAAGCGGCTATTAATGGGAACCGCCCGAATTACAATAGCCTTTCGGTCGACGGCGGCTTCAATATGGACTCAGGCAGCAATAACAGCCAAGTGAACAACGTGGGTATCGACTTCATCGAAGAGGTCAAGATCCAGACATCTAACTTTTCGGCGGAGTATGGCCGCAATGCCGGCGCGGCCGTCAATATCATCACTCGCGGAGGTGGTAACTCATATCACGGCAGCGCCTTCGAGTTCCTTCGCAATGACAAGCTTGACGCGCGCAACTTTTTTTCGCCGGTGAAAGCGAAGCTGCGCTTCAACAATTTTGGGTGGAACCTCAACGGACCGATTAAGAAGGACAAACTGTTCTTTTTTGTGGGTCAGGAATACAAGCGCATCCGGTTGGATTCGGCGCCAGTGCAACGCAGTCTGCCGACTCGCGTGGAAAGGTTAGGGGATTTCTCCTTCCGTTTGCGGGGACCAGACGGCGTCGTTGGTACGGCGGATGACGGAGTCCTGCGGAATCCTGTTAACGCAGCCAATACCTGCGTATCTCCGGCTTTCAACGCGGACGGAAGCATCAAAACCGCAGCCATTCGAACCGGCTGTTTCTCGGGGAACTTAATCCCATCCAACCTGTTGACAACTGACGGAAAGGCCATCGCGGCAGTGTTCAGCGCCATGGAAAAACTGGGAGTGGCTTACTCCGATACCCCTACAGCCAACAATACAACCTTCCAGCAGCCGAACCCGCTCGACTACCGCGAAGATAACGCGCGGATCGATTACCGCTTTAATGAAAAGCACACCATGTATGCTCGCTACCTCCATGACTATTACAATTTGATTGATCCGTACGGCACCTTCATCACCTCGCAGCTGCCTACAATCCCAACCAATCGCCTGCGTCCCGGATATAGCGTTCAGCTGTCATATACGTGGCTGATTAGTCCCAGGCTGATTAATGAAGCCAAGATCAACTCGACCTGGAACGGTCAGCGAATTCCCCCAGTCGGCCAATTTTGGAAGCGGGACACCTACGGTTTTACCTACCCGCAACTTTTCTCCGGCGGGCGCTTCGACAATGGCATTCCTAACACTTCGTTCAGCGGCGGCGCGGCTTACTCCAGTTTCCAGGGTCCGTCGGCTTCGTTGCTGTCGCCCACAACGGACATCGCCGTCAGTGACAACGTAACGATCATTCGGGGCAAGCACTCCTTCAAGACGGGGGCGCTGGTCGTTCGTAATCGCAAAGATCAGAATGGGAGATCCAATTACACCGGCACGCTCACTTTCAACACGAATGCCACCAGGAGCACGGGCAACACGTTTGCCGATGCGTTGCTGGGAAACTTTCGCACCTACAGTGAAGCCGACAACGATCCGATCGGATTCTTTCGCTTCAATCAGTACGAGGCTTATGGCACCGATAGCTGGAAGGTCAGAAGCAATCTCAGTCTCGAGTTTGGCGTGCGCTTCTATCATTATGGGCCAACCTATACCCAGCAGAACAACATGGCGAACTTTGATCCCAGCCATTACGACCCGAGCCAGGCAGTGACGGTTCTTGCTAATGGCACCATCGATACAACTAAGGGCGGTAATCGGTTCAACGGACTGGTGCGGGCCGGCAGCGGCATTCCGGCTGATCAAGTTGGCCGAGTCAGCACCAGCGCTGCTAATCTGGCACTTGTTCCCGTGGGAGCGCCTCGTGGGTTTTACCAGCCGGCTGACAAGATCGCGCCACGATTTGGCTTTGCGTATGATCCATTCGGGGACAGCAAGACCTCAATTCGTGGCGGCTTTGGCATGTTCTACGATAAGGTGGAAGGCAACCTCATCTTCTCCCAGGTGAATCTCCCTCCGTTTGTGAATACGCCCAATTTTGATAACGGCAGCCTCGCGAATCCTTCGGGCGGCACGCCTACGGCGAACGCGCTGATCGGCACGATCAGTGCTATTGATCCGAACCTGAAGATACCCTACTCGATGAACTTCAGCCTCGGAGTACAACGCGACTTGCCGCATGGGTTTTTCGCAGAGGCCACTTATGTTGGCAATCTGGGGCGACACTTGATACGCCAGCCGGATCTTAATCAACCTTCGTTTGCGGCACTGGTTGCGAACCAACCTTCGAATACACCACCGGGTGCCAATGTGAATATTAACGCCCTGCGTCCTTACAAGGGATACAATGCAATCTCGTATCGTCTTTCGGACGCCAACTCAAACTACAACGGAATGCAGCTATACGCAGCCAAACGCAAGGGAGACCTGGAACTGACGGCTGCTTATACCTGGTCCAAGACACTGACGGATACCAGCGGCAACGGTGACGGGTTGGACGTAGGTGAGAGTCCTTTCAATCGCCATTACAACTATGGCCCGGCAACTTTTGATCGCCGGCACATCTTCGTGACCACGTATGACTATCACGTTCCATTCTTGCGCACGATGAAGGGTGTTGGTGGCGTATTTCTATCTGGCTGGGAAGTCAGTGGCATTACGCGTTTCCAAACCGGCCCCTATCTTACTCCGACGGGCAGTACGGCAATCGGGACGCGCCGGGCGGACTATTTGGGCGGCCCGGTATTGCTTTCCAATAAAGGCCCTAACGGTTGGGTCAATCCAGCGGCATTCGCGCCGGCGCCTCTTGGCCGTGAAGGCACTGCCGGTGTAGGGATTATCCAGGCCCCCAGTCTGCAAACCTGGGATTTCTCGATGCGCAAGCAATTTACTCTCACCGAGCGATTCAACTTACGGTTCCAGATGGACATGTTCAACGCCTTCAATCGTGCCAACTTCAGATCGCCTGATATAGCTTTCGGGACCCTTACGGCAGCTGGCGGTCCTTCAAATGGTGCCTTCGGCAAGATTTCGTCGGCCGGACCAGCCCGCAATATTCAGTTCGGTTTGAAACTCAACTTCTAGGAGACTTATATTTAGACGAGCTCGCTCAAGGAAGCTGACTTAGTGGATCAGGCAGGATCACTCGACGCAGAGATCGCATGCTCCTGCCGCGCTCCGTCTTTAGACGGTTCGGAGGTGAGAGTGTGATAAATAGATCGCTTCTCCTTACCATTATGGCATTTTTGGTTGGGCCAATTGCCTTCGTCTCGCCGGCAGCGGGCCAGTACGATCCCTGGAGAGACTTCAAAGAATGGGAATCAAGCAACCGTGCCCTCAATGGCGACCCTGGGCGTAACGAAAGACCCTCGCCGTCCAGACGGCCATTGTTTGCCTCCCAAATCTCCCTGGACCTCAAGCGCATGCGTGCGCTGAACCTCGACCTCAAGCAAGCGGTCTCGCCGAGCGGTGCGCTCGATCTCAATTTTGTTGCCAGGTCCGCGGCAGAGATAAACCGGCGCGCCAAACGGCTCAAGTCCAATTTGGCATTTCCTAAGCCGGAACAGCACGCTCAGAGGAGGTCCGCAGCGAAGCTCGATGAACTGAGAGCAGCAATACCAATCCTTGAGTCGGCGATGACAGATTTTGCGGGGACTTCGACTCTTAATAATGGCCGCGGGATTGATGCAAAGCTGAGGACCAGAGCGGCCGGCGACCTCAATGAGGTTATTGAACTAAGCGACTGGTTGAAGAAGAGCAGCAAGAAACTGGCGAAATCCACTGCGATGCACTAGATGATGGAGCGAGCGCTGGCGGGAGAAGTTGCGAACCTCGGCGTTAGCGCCTTCACTGCCGCTTAGCCGACACCGCGAAACAATTCTTGAATTCAAAGTAGCTCGTCAGACCGTCGGTTTGGTTTTGTCGGCGACGGTGCGCCAGTTGGATCGCGCCGCGTCTTCAAGGTTCCGAGCTTATCGATTACAAACCCTACTGACCGATACAAAGCAATGAGCCGTAAAATGAAATCCCTCGTTCTGTTTATCGCTCTGCTCGCGGCGACGCCCTGCGTCAGGGCACAGCAAATTGGCTTAATCGCAAACACCGATGGCCGCCAGACAATCAGCCTTGACGGACAATGGCGAACGATCATCGACCCCTACGAATCGGGCTACTATGATTATCGTTATCAACCGAGCGCCAATGGCTATTTCAAGGACGCTAAACCCAAAAGCAAAAGCGATCTGATCGAATATGATTTCGACACCTCTGAATCTCTGAGCGTGCCGGGAGATTGGAACACTCAACGCGAGCGATTGCTTTTCTACGAAGGCACCATTTGGTACAAGAAATCTTTTGACTATCAACGAAAAGAGAACACTCGTCTCTTCGTTTATTTCGGTGCGGCCAACTATGTGGCCGATGTCTATCTTAACGGTGAAAAGATCGGGCGGCACGAGGGCGGTTTCACGCCGTTCAATTTTGATATAACAAATCTGGTGCGAGACAAAGCGAATTCTCTGATCGTGAAAGTAGACAACCAGCGCCGCCGAGACGCAGTTCCGACATTGATTACCGATTGGTGGAACTATGGCGGCCTCACTCGACAGGTCAAGCTGGTTGAGACGCCAGCGAGTTTCGTGCAGGACTACTTTATCCAACTACAGAAGGGATCGCGCAACCAGGTCGCCGGCTGGGTAAGACTGAATGGACACACTCTCAATCAAAAAGTAACAGTGCGAATTCCGGAAGCCGGGATTACCAAATCCTTTACTACGGATGCGAACGGATATACAGAGATTAGCTTCAACGCCGATCTGACCCTGTGGTCGCCGCACAATCCGAAGCTCTACGATGTTTCTATCGAAGCGGAAACCGATCGAGTCTCCGATCAGATTGGCTTTCGGAGCATTGAAGCCAGGGGAACGGAGATTTTCTTGAACGGCCGCCCAATCTTCCTGCGTGGCATCTGCATCCATGAAGAGGCGCCTTTCCGCGGCGGTCGCGCTTACAGCCGGGAGGATGCACTAACGCTGCTCAGATGGGCCAAGGAGCTCGGCTGTAATTTCGTGCGCCTCGCCCACTATCCTCATAATGAATTTATGATCCGGGAAGCCGATCGGCTGGGTATCATGGTCTGGTCAGAGATCCCGGTCTACTGGACAATCCTTTGGGAAAATCCCGCCACCTTCGAGAATGCCCGGAATCAACTGAGCGAGATGATCACGCGAGACAAGAACCGCGCCGCGGTGATTGTCTGGTCGATGGCCAATGAAACACCTCTCGGCGACACACGGTTGGCGTTTCTGAAAAAACTGGTTGAGCAGGCCCGAAGCCTGGATCCCAGCCGGCTGATCTCGGCGGCGATGGAACGTCACTACATCAACGACAACACGCAGATGATCGACGACCCGCTGGGGGAATATGTCGACGTGTTTGGCTGCAATGAATATGTAGGCTGGTACGATGGTCTGCCGGAAAAAGCTGACAGACTGGAATGGAAAATGAAATATCAGAAGCCTCTGATCATGACTGAATTTGGCGGCGAAGCGCCCTACGGATATCATGGCGATCCGCTAACGCGTTGGACCGAGGAATATCAGGAGAACGTCTACCAACACCAGGTGAACATGTTAAAGAAAATTCCTTTCTTGCGCGGTACGTGTCCCTGGATCCTGATGGATTTCCGCTCGCCCCGCCGGCCTTTGCCCGGCATCCAGGACTTCCACAACCGCAAGGGGTTAATCTCTGACAAGGGAGAGAAGAAAAAAGCGTTCTTCGTAATGCAGAACTACTATCACGAGCTGGAAAAAGCCTTCCCGAACTAGCAGAACGTTACGGAACCGCGAGCGGTAGCGACCGGATACCTCCAGCGGTTCCGTAACGACTAGCTCCATCCTGAGAGTAACAGCCGACCTTGGAAGTTCAAGGGAATTACACAAACGCATGGAGCAACTTATGTTTCTTCAACAACACACTTACTTCCGCGCCTTAGTCCTAGCGTCTTTGCCGCTCATTTCAGTAATGCTTGCGCCGGCACAGACTCAGGCGCAGCGCAAGGAAGATATCTATTCCAGGCAGTATATTCCCGCGATCATGAGCAGGGTCTACGACTGGCAGATCAGGAATCCCGTAGAAATAAACCAAAAGAATAGTAACTTGTGGGCGCGCGCCGCCTTCTACACCGGCATCATGGCGGCTTATTCCACGACGCACGACAAGAAGTATTTCGACCAGGCTGTGAAATGGGCTGAAGGTAGGGAATGGAAGCTTGGTGACAGGCCCAGACATGCAGATGACCAATCTCCCGGCCAGACATATCTCGAACTTTATCTACTTAAGAAAGATCCGGCGATGATTGCGCAGACCAAATCCACTATCGATGCGATGATAAGTGCTCCCAAGCCGGGTCGTGAAGACTGGTGGTGGTGTGACGCGCTGTTTATGGCGCCGCCGGTGCTGGCGCGTCTTAACGCTGCCACGGGTGACAAGAAGTACGTCGATTACTTGAACAACATGTGGTGGGACACAACCGACTTCCTCTTTGATCAAGAGGCTAAGCTTTATTACCGGGACAAGAACTACATCGGTAAACTGAATCCCAACGGCAAAAAAGTCTTCTGGGCGCGTGGCAACGGTTGGGTGATGGCTGGCACCGTTCGGGTCCTGCAATATCTCCCCGAAAATAATCGAGATCGCCAGCGCTATATAACCCTGCTGCGGAGAATGTCAGCGTCAGTCAGTCGTCTTCAAGGAGAGGACGGATTGTGGCGGCCAAGTCTGCTTGACCCGCAGGAGGTGCCTATCCCTGAGACAAGCAGTTCCGGCTTTTTCTGTTATGCGATCGCCTGGGGTATCAATCACGGGTTTCTTGATCGTCAAACTTACCTGCCCGTAGTTAAGAAGGCCTGGAGAGGACTGGTTGGCGCGGTGCGTTCGGATGGCAAGCTTGGCAATGTCCAGGCAATCGGGGCTTCACCCGCGAAACTAACGTCTGAAGATAATCAGGAATATGGCTCAGGCGCTTTCCTACTGGCTGGAAGCGAGATGTACAAGCTGAAATAGGTTGCGAACACTTAGGAGGTGTTGTTTCTGGACCCAAATTGCAGAAAGACGATCCATCCCCCCAAGTGATTAGTCTAACAACAAGATGGCGGCTCTCGCCGATTTTGGTTTTGACGGAACGTTGCTGCGCGCTATGCGTTGCATGCACGTTGATTTTTGCTGAGCGATTTTGTAAGTTGTGCAAATAAAGGGGGCGGTAATTTAGATTCCCAAGCTGGATGTTGGCGGGTTCGATCCCCCGTCGCCCGCTCCAACTCACAAGTAACCAACACACGTCGGCTCAAAAGGTCACGCGTTATCAACTCTTCGTTAGCGGGATGTTTGTCGGTCATCGCGAGCACGGTTGGCTCGGAGTGTTTTGGTTCATCCTGTTTTCCTATTCAAGCAATCCTAAATGATTGTTGACTTTTCTCTGGCTTAAGTATAAAAGTCCTGCGAATAACTTCGGTGTGTACCTCGCCATGCCGTCTGTCCACATTTGTTGGTCTCTTGGCCTTGGCCAGAGATTCTTGCGATGCATAGTCCTTATAATTGAATGGAAGAACGACTATGATTCCTCAGTCCACTCATTCCTGCATCAACTGCTAGATGAGCAACTGGTCATATCGATGTTGACATGGTCTTGAGCAGGAAGTTCACTGGCGCCTTAAAGGTAAGTGGGCCTGCCTGATTATCAGCGTTCCTCCGACACGCCAGATTTGGCACCATTGACTCGTGGGAGGTGATCTCGATGAAAGACATTACAAATTCGCAGCGCAGGCTCTACAAAGCAACTTATGCACCGACAAAACTCCCGGAGGATGGCAGAGATGCGAGCAGCCAACAGGCGCAGATGCGCGCTTTTGAGAAATTGAGTTTTGTTCAGTCTCTTGCCATTCGTCCCTCTGAGCTTAACCGTGTGCGCAAAGCCCTAGCGAGGGACAGCGGCGGGCCTCCAGTCCGAGAGTTGCTTGAAGCGGTCGACATAATAGAGAAAGTTGTTAAAGATCCCTCGCCTGGTAGTTCGATAAGTTATGCGGCTAACTTTGCTCTGATCAGAGCAGAGGTTTTGTTACAGTTGGCTAAGCTCCTGGCCGATAAGCGTCTGGCTCTGACACGCCTCGTCGTATCGTCGCTTGAGCGGATTCGCATGCGGTATGCGGCCGCGCGACGCGACGCCATTCGGGTGGCCGTTCCTCCGGTTGCAGCAACTGAGTCGACGGATTCCGTTCGCCAACTGGGAACTCGGCCGCCCTCGCCCGTTGCTGCTGGTAGCGAGTCGCCGCAAACGGACACTACCACCGTTCCCGCAGTAAGCAGTGTTGAATCGGGGGCTCGCGAGGGGACGACCGCTCCCTTGCCAGAAGATAGGCAGCGTGACTCTCTCTCCGCCGCCACGGAGATCGGGTCAGCCCGCTTAACCAGCCAGCAGAGCATGAAGGTTACTGCTCCGGTCGTACCCGGTGCTGCGATATCGCAGGAGACAAACGCCTCCGCTCAAATGCGAGAGGCGGCTGGGCAGGAGGCGCCTGCTCCGTCTGGCGTGGGACCAGCGCTTGCAGAGAGTGGTGACGAAAATGAAGTAACTGGTCCGATTATTCTTGAGCCTCCGCCACTGGAGGAAGCGATCAAATGGGCGGCGGTGCATGAAGAAAATCGAATTAGGCCATTGCAGTCGCTGGCTATCTCATTGGCGCCAGTCAGCCCCCTCTACTCAAATGCGGGACCTGTAGCACTGGTAACGAATCTTTTGCTGAGACTCAAAGACATTCACGCGTGGACCAAGGGGATGATCCTGGCCTTCGAGCAGCGGATGAAGATCGAGCCGGTCGGCCGCCTTCACTTGGAGCGTATGGACATGACCCCCGTGGGCGTCGAGCGCGGTGAGCTTCTCTACTCGGTACCCCTCACACCCAAAGAGACGGTCAACATCTCCCATAAGGAGTGGTCAACCAAGACCGAGGAGTTCGAGAAAATCGTTCAGGATTACTTTGAAGGCTACAGCGAGGAAGGCGTTGCCGAAAAAGATGATGCTTCGATGTCCACTGAGTCACAGTCCAGGCATTCGACTGCGCTGAACGTCGGCGCTTCACTGTCTGCCAGCTATAGTAGTGTCACCCTCAGCTCGTCTTTCGGCTTTAATGCGAACTCGGACGACCAGCAGGCGCAGAAGGAGAGCCGCAATCATAGCGTTGCGCTAACCCGCAAAGCTTCGTCGCGCACCAGAAAGGATCACAAGGTCACCTTCAAGGTCTCTTCAGTCGCAGGCACTGAAGACATGGCCGTGCGAGTCATCACCAACCCCAGCGACACCAAGACGATGCGAGTTGACTACTTTCGCTTGATGCGCAAGTGGCGAGTTCAGCTCTATCGCTACGGACTCAGGATGACGTACGACATTATCGTTCCCAATCCGGGCGCGGATCTGATCCGTAAGATGGAGGATCTGCGCGCGCTCGACGCGCTCCTTAACCTGCCGTTCTCATTCGATTTGGACCCGACCCAAATTGATCGAACGAATTGGGTCGTACTCGCCGCCAAGTACAACGCGAATGTCGAGCAACCTCCGGTTGATACCAGGTGGCTGCATATCGCGAAGGTACTGCCGCTAAAATCGAAGGACGATTCCCAGACAACGGAGTTCGCTTTGCTGGACTTTGAAGTTGACGCCGACTATGAAGTAGGTTGGGGAACAGTACTCAGAGGCTTCGTTCTGCCCTGGATAACGAGCCCGGATTTCGAGATCCTGAGTGATCAACCGAGCTATAGAAATAATGTCACCGTCAATAACTCTGTCCTTCTGCTGGTCGAATATCCACTGCAAGCGTGGCAAGGGAAGAACGGCAAGCTCTCAGTAACTTACCGCATGCGGTGGATCCAGTCGGGCGAGATTCATGCTTGGATCGAGTTGAAGCTCACTGCCGCCGCTTTTGAGCGGTGGCAGGTCAAAGCATGGAATACGATGCGTCAGGCCGCCGAAGAGGCATATTTCCAAAACCGTCAGACGCTCAAGGAACGGCGGGCGCAGTTGCTCGAAGAGATCGGGAATATGGACGCTTTGACGCTGCGCCGGATGGAGCGCGAAGAGATTATGAAGGGAGTGCTTCGTTGGCTCTTCGGGCCGACTTTCGAGCTCGTCCCTTCGGACATACAAGCGATGTTCACCCAGATTGATCCTCAGGATCCATTGTCAACTGACATCCTGGACCCAAACCTACTCTCCAATCAGAGTTGGGAGCGCGTCATGGAGGTCGGCGAGTTCATCAAGTATCTGCACCAGGCTATCGAGTGGGAGAACGTGCTGGCCTTCATGTACCCCTATTTCTGGGATTCGCCGAAGAACTGGGACCGCAAACGCTTTCTCAACCACCCGGACTCGTTTCATCGTGATTTCCTGCGCGCCGGTTGCGCGCGGGTGGTGCTAACAATTCGGCCCGGTTTCGAGGAGAGCTTCGCGGCCCTCATTGAAACGGGCGCGTTCGGGCAATTGCCCGGCAACCACCCTTACGTCACGATCGCGCAGGAGATCCAGAACTACGCTAACACAAACTATCCCGGAATCCCTTCGGCCAACCCGCCGCCCGGCGTGAGCGACGAGCAGCTGGACGACGAGACTAGAGAGGCTGAACGCGGCAAGCTTATCGCGCGTTGGTACGAGTACACACCGACGAGTGCCCTCGACATTGCAGTGGACACCGTCATGACGGATCTGGCCTGAGCTATGGGTAATGGGGAGATTATCCTCGTCGCCGGTGTTGATTACCCCAAGTACAAGCCGGTGAGGAAGAACGATAAGTCTCGGGACGCCAAATTTAAGTTTTATCCGTTTGGGTCCGGGCCCTTCCGCTCATTTTGCGAGACGGTGGCAAAGCGCGCCTTGAAGACGGACAACAAGTTGCGCGTTACGCTTTTCGACTTCTTCGAGGGATCACGAGAAACGCTGACGCTGGACAAGAGGGGAAAGCTGGTGTCCTCAATAGATGGCAACGTCGGGAAGCTCATTTCCGAAAACTTTCGTCGGATCGACATCAGCTCTGGAATCCCCAGACTTGTTGCCCCCACAACCGAAGTGACTCGAAAAGAAGGATCGCAAGTCATATACTTTGCGGGCGTTGGGGAGTTGGGAAGTGATGTGCTTTTGACTGACTATTACACTGCTTTCTACACATCGGATCGTCAGCCGCTAGAAAGCAGTACCTCCATCACTGACGTCTACAAATATATCGAGCGGGCCGGCGAGTTCCGGGAGCACGAACTGATGGAACTTCATCTTTTTAGTCACGGATGGGCAGGCGGGCCGGTTTTTACAAACACCATCGACTATTATGAACGGATGGGCAGGGGAGAATCTGGACGCGATCCTTATGATAAAGACGGCCGCGCCGCGAAGGACTTTCTGGCAGATAATCTACAGCTTGACGAGTTTGGCCGGGCGTTCAAAAGCGGAGCGACGAGCTACGTTTGGGGCTGCGTTGCCTGGCTTTTCATGAAAAGGTTAATCATGGAGACCATCGGGAAGAAACAGATGGTTAAGGACCCGACTGACCAGCAGCATCAGTTTACCTTTGACGGCGACTGGGGGCTGAACGAAGATCGATTTCACCTGGCGTTGGGCGGCGATTCAAGCGATCATCAGTCCGCCAAAAAGAGCGTGAATGATATTCTGGCGATCGTGAAGACGAAACTTGAGGGAACCTACATGCGCAATCTCGCAAAGGCTTCGAAGAACCGGGTTATCGGCGCTCTGCCGGGGACATTTTCAGACTTCGACAAGAAGGAGAAAGAGTACAGGAGGTTCGGCGAGAGGTTATTGCATATTCCAATGGGCCCTAAATTTGGCGACGACGCAAAAGAAAACTTTCAGGCGGCGCTCAGATTCTATGAAGAGATGCTTCACGTTAACTTTGAACGAAAGGGTGAGTATTCACCAAAGTACGGGCGCGGATACGCCATCTACCAGCCGTGAGGTTGCAGAGTTTCGCTTCAAGAAGGGCTGCACACGCTATGCACTAGTAGTTTTCCGAAGAATGTCTTGCAAATGTTGAAAATAGAGGCTCACTCGGCTAAATTCCCAAGCTGGATGTTGCGGGTTCGATCCCGGTCGCCCGCTCCGATATCTTCTCAGTGGAATGGCGATGAAGCTCCGGTCACTAATAGGAATTGCAACGTTGCGGCGCGGGGTTATGGTCGCCTTTGCTCTCGCAGGCTTGTGCTTGCCTCCGGTCTGCGGACAACAGCCTGACACGGCGGCGCCGGTTGTGGTGCAGCCGGGTGCGCCGGGCAAGCCGACCCGGACACTGCCGCCGTCGACGAGGGCTACGCTGCCGCTGCGTTCACCGAAGGATGTGGAATTCATGCAGGGCATGATCATGCATCATGCGCAGGCAGTTGAGATGACTGCGTTGATCGAATCGCATACGGAGAAGAAAGATCTTCGGTTGCTGGGAGAACGAATCAGCAGCTCGCAGTCCGACGAAATAGAGTTTATGAAGCGTTGGCTGACGAATCGGGGAGAGCTGATTTCGCCGGCGATGCCGGAAATGCCAGGCATGGATATGTCGCAGCCGATGCTGATGCCCGGGATGCTTACGCCAAAGCAGATGGCGGCGCTCAGGAAAGCAAAGGGCCCGGAGTTCGACCAACTGTTTTTGACGGGGATGATTCAACACCACAACGGCGCCTTGATTATGGTGAAGGATCTGTTTGACACTGGCGGGGCAGGGCAGGACGCTGAGCTGTTCAACTTCGCAACCGATGTCGACAGTGGCCAACGAGCCGAGATTAGGATTATGCAAACGATGCTGGGGAAAAATTAGAGGAGAACAAATGAACCGCGTACACATCATGGCTTTCCGCCTGTTCGTAGCTTCCCTTGTTTTGTGGTCGTGTTTTGCAAGCAGGACGCAGGCGCAAACACCTTCGCCAACGCCGACGCCCAAACCAGCTAACCAGGACGGCGGAGGGAATCCGTTTGCTCCTGCGCCGGCGCCGCCGCTACCGGCGGGAATGACAGGGTCGGATGCAAATGACCCGCGCGCGAAGCTCAGCCCCGGAATGTACGACGCAGGTGAAGCCGCAATCGGGCTCAAGCACCTGGTGCTGGTCAAGAAACCTGAAGCGTTCGAACTCGGTACTAACGATCCTGGTGATCCAAGAGTAAATAAGACACTCACCACTGTGCTCGGCGTGGCCGACCCTTCGAAGATGCCAAACGCGACGAAGCTGGTGCTTGCCGGGCTCGGCTTTGCGAACTCGGACCTCGCGTTCCAGGGCCAGCACCTGTTTCAGGGTAACTTTTATGGCTTCAGTATCTACGACATCTCGAATCCGGCGAAGACCATCTTATTGACTACGGTGGTGTGTCCCGGTGGGCAGGGTGACCCGTCGGTTTACAAGAACCTGCTCTTTTTCTCGGTGGAGATGCCTAACGGCCGCCTTGATTGCAGTCCACAGGGTTTTCCGCCCGAGCCTCCGCCCGCTGCAGGGCAAAAGAACAAGCCGCCGGCAGCGCAGAAAGATCGTTTCCGGGGCGTGAGGATTTTTGATATTTCTGACGTCAAGAATCCGAAGCAGGTGGCCGCAGTGCAAACTTGCCGCGGGTCGCACACGCATACATTGGTCGTCGATCCGAATGATAAGAACAACGTCTACATCTACGTATCTGGAACCTCGTTCGTCCGTCAAAACGAAGAGTTGGCGGGTTGCTCGGGTGAAGCACCGGACAAGGACCCGAACACGGCGCTGTTTCGCATTGACGTGATTAAGGTGCCGCTGGCGGCGCCGCAGAACGCGCAAGTGGTCAACAGCCCGCGCATTTTTATGGATCCAAGAACGGGTACCATAGCCGGTCTGAGCAGTGGCGGCGCACATGGCGAGCCTGGAATGGAAATGGAAAAGCCGTCGCTCACCAATCAGTGCCATGACATCACTGTTTACTCCGCGATCGGATTGGCGGCAGGCGCCTGCTCCGGAAATGGAATCGTGCTGGACATCAAAGATCCTGTGCATCCAAAGCGTTTGGACGCGGTAAACGATCCGAACTATTCGTATTGGCACTCGGCCTCGTTTTCGAACGATGGGAAGAAAATCGTGTTCACTGATGAGTGGGGCGGCGGACTGGGCGCGCGCTGCCGGGCAAACGATCCGAACAAATGGGGCGCTGACGCGGTTTTCCGCCTGAAGGATAACAAGCTGAGCTTTGCGAGTTACTACAAGTTGCCGGCGGCTCAGGGGGACAGCGAAAACTGTGTGGCGCACAACGGGTCGCTCATTCCCGTTCCCGGCCGGGACATCGAAGTGCAAGCCTGGTATCAGGGAGGCATCTCGGTGATGGACTTCACCGAAGCTGAGCATCCGGTTGAAATTGCCTACTTCGATCGGGGACCGATTGATCCAAAGATGCTAGTGCTCGGCGGCGAATGGTCTGCCTACTGGTACAACGGCCACATTTACGCATCGGAGATCGCCCGCGGTCTGGATATCTTTGAACTGACGCCGACGAAGGACCTGACCCAAAACGAGATCGACGCCGCGAAGGCGGTTCGTATGGCTGAGTTCAATGTGCAGAACCAGGAAAGAATTGTGTGGCCACGCCAGTTGGTGGTGGCGAAAGCGTACGTGGATCAGTTGGAGCGGACGCGAGCTCTGCCGGCTGATCGAATTGCCGCTCTGCGGCAGGCGATTCAAAGCGCCGAAAGCTCAAACATGAAACCAACCGAGCTCGCAAAACTCAAAGGCATCGCATTCGTGTTGGAAAAGAGCGCTGCCATGACGAAGAATGCCGCAGACGCAACCCGCCTGCAGGCCCTGGCGGAAATCCTGAAGCAACCCGTGCGTTGAAAGTGTCAGAACCGCGAGCGGTAGCGACCGGATCAAATCGCAACGCGAGCTGATCCCCCTGCGCGGATTGGGTTTCACAGAGGTAACCACCGGGTTCATAGACTCAGATTGAATGGCTGATCCCATCGCTACCGCTCCGGGTTCTGACACACTCAGGGCAGTGGCTCCCCTTGATCACAAGCGATCGCGTCGGCCAGTTGTTTCTCGTCCCATAGATACTTCTTACTTCCGCGAAACTCCCACGGGCTGAGTTCACTCGTCCAAAGGCTTGCCTCTTTCATTGCGCGGGTCGCATTCGCCTTCAGTGCACTTAGAACTGCCTCAGGTCTTTTGTTGGCGGAGACTGAACATGTTTTGTCCTAACGTTCACTGTCCACAACTGCCAACGGCGTATCGCGCAGGTTTCGCGAATCGCTGATTCAACGGTTGAGCGTCGTTGATAATGGAGAATCACAGGCGGCTGTCTCAATAAATCACGGTCGTGTTTCCTTCTTAATTCGGAAGGTGGCAATCCGGGAGTTCCATAAGCTCGATGATGCCGATCGACAGACCCGCGTTCGTCGCCATGAAGCCATGTGCCGTGGCAGCGAAAGGTAATTAGATAGCCGACTGGCGAGCTGCGATCTTGGAAGTCGATGTAGTCTCGTTTCATCGGACTTGAATGACTGATCCGGTCGCTACCGCTCGCGGTTCTGACACGCATCCAGCGGGTGGACATCGTAACATGATGCACTATCCTTGACGGCGAAGGTCACCAGGACTCGACGATTTCAGTTTTCACTCGAGACAGTGACGGCACGCTGCGCCGATTCGCCTAACAGGATTGCAAGTTCAGCGATTTAGCTCTCTGGACGCGTGTGCGCAGTCTTCGTTTTTCGATTTCCTTAACCCCGATTGGGTCGTGATTCGAACAATGAATCCCTTCATTAAGTTGCCAGTCGATGAAATGGGTGTACACTCGATTCCGCTTCCTAATTAAACAGGGATCCCGGTCAAGAAGGGCTGGAACATCTGAGGGAAACGCGCTCTATGAGCGACCTGGAAAGGGCAGCTGCAATGAACAGAATATCTCTACGTGTGCTTCCGCTCGGGTTACTGATGCTGCTTTTGTGGGCCACACCCGCCCTGGCCCAGCAGGACTATGGTGAAGTTGCGTTTGTGAATTCTGGTCCGGCGGCCGCGCAAGCGGACTTTCTCCACGGCCTGGCCCAGCTCCACAACTTCGAGTACGACGACGCTGCCGAACACTTCCGCAAGGCCCAGCAGATCGCTCCTGACTTTGCCCTGGCTTATTGGGGAGAAGCCATGACGAAGAATCATCCGCTCTGGCACGAGGAAGATGTTTCTGCCGCGCGCGTGATCCTCAAACGTTTAGGCGATTCTCCGGACGCGCGGCTCGCGAAAGCTGGCACAGAGCGAGAGAAACTCTACCTGCGAAGCATTGAGGTAATGTTTGGCGAGGGCACAAAGGAGGAACGCGACCGCCGCTACGAAGCGGTGCTCGGCGAACTACACCGCAAGTTTCCCATTGATGTCGATGCCACTGCCTTCTATGCGCTGGGTATCCTCGGCACTGCCGAGCACGGGCGCGATTTCGCCACCTACATGCGAGCCGCCGCGGTGCTCGAAGAAGTTTTCCCGCAACATCCGCGGCATCCCGGCGTCGTTCATTACCTGATTCACAGTTACGACGACTCAATCCATGCTCCGCTCGGTCTCCGCGCCGCGCTCATCTACGCAAAGATTGCGCCCGAAGCTGGTCATGCGCAGCACATGACTTCGCACATCTTCCTGGCCCTGGGCATGTGGAATGACGAGGTCAAGGCCAACGAAGTCGCGGTCGCAATGGGTAACCGGCTCCGCGAAAAAGCCGGCAGACCACCGATCAGGTGCGGCCACTATAACGAGTGGCTCGAGTATGGTTACATGCAGCAAGGACGGATTGCCGATGCCCGCCGCGTGCTCGAAGGTTGCCGGCAGACGGTCGAGCGGACCGCCGCGGCCGCGCATGACAACACCTCGGCCACGAACACGATGGAGGCCATGATGACTTCCGTTACTGTCGCAGTACGTTCGTACGCTGAAATGCGCGCCAACTTTCTGATTGACTCGCAACTCTGGAACGACGACATGGTGCGCGCAACGCTACCGGCAGGCGACTACCCAGTGGCACAGTTGACTTTTGATTACACTAACGCGCTCGCGGCAATCCGGCGTGGTGATCTCGCCGCGGCCCGAGATGCGGCGGCCCGTGCTGAGACCGACCACCAACGCGCTTTGGCAAAATGGAAAGAGCAAAAGCATGACGAACCTGACGGGGCCCAACGTCTACTTATTCTTACCGAACAACTGCAGGCGCTGCTGACTGCCGCCGGTGGCAAGACGCAGGATGCCATTACTGAGTTGAAACGGATTGCCGGAAAAGAACACGGGTTGCCACTCGAGTTCGGCCCGCCATCTGTTTACAAACCCACGGACGAGCTTCTTGGAGAACTGCTGGTGGAACTACACCGTCCTTCGGAAGCGCGCGTCGCTTTTCAGATAGCGCTGGCGCGTGCGCCGGGCCGCAGGTCAGTGACGCAAGCCCTCGCGCGTACTCAAAAAGAGATAGCGGTGAAGTAGGACGGTACGTGGAAGCTCCGCTGCCATCTTTCATGGGAGCTTGGACGAAGGATACAGGAACGACAAATGAGCGCCGCACATGTGCATCTGTTGCTTAATCATATTCCGATTCTCGGCACGATCGGCGGTCTGTTGCTGCTGGGTTACGGAATGATCAGAAAGAGCGAAGACCTCAAGCGGGCCAGTCTCTTCGCTTTCACTATCACTGCGCTGGTGACGATACCCGTGTATCTGACCGGCGACGGAACGGCGCAAATAGTCGGCAATCTTCCCGGTGTCTCTACCGCGATCATCGCCCAGCACGACACGGCGGCGACGTTTACGATCGTGGCGATAGAGATTCTCGGTATAGTTTCACTCCTGAGCCTGTGGTTATCGCGGCGTTCCCCGGAGATTAAGAGAAAGCTGGTATTGGCAGTCCTCGTTCTCGCTATCATCGCCAGCGGACTTGGAGCCTGGACCGGCAATCTCGGTGGACAAATCCGTCACACAGAAGTTCGCAGCGGGTTCGCCAAACAGTGAACCGGCCGGCGAACACCAACTTGCACCGGTTCCGGCTCACAGGATTTGATTTATCTTCCTCGTTAAGCTAAATACCTATACTTCAAGTCAAAGCGATAGTTACAATCAGGCGGACGTCGTAATGTCTGATACGCCTGAATCTGTTTCAGAGGGAGATAAATGAAAAGATACGGAAGGTTGCTGCGTGACTCGTTTCGTTTGCTGGCCTTACTGATGGCGGTCGTTCTTTTGAATGCGACGTGCAGCAAGACGACAAACGAAGGCGGCGCCGGCAAGCGCCACAAGGTCGCGTTTGTTACCAACAACGCTTCGGATTATTGGACGATTGCGCGCAAGGGGACAGAGAAAGCCCAAGCTGAAGTTCCAAATGTCGAGGTAGACTTCCGCGTTGATTCGGACGGCACCGCGGCTGAACAGCAGCGTTTGGTTGATGACCTTTTGGCGAAGGGAATCGAAGGCATCGCCATCAGTCCGGTTGACCCGACGAACCAAACACCGATGCTCAACAAGGCGGCGGCGCAGGCCCTGGTCATTACCCAGGACAGTGACGCTCCGAACAGTAACCGCGCCTGTTACATCGGCACCGACAACATCGCCGCCGGCCGCCAGGCGGGCGAATTAGTGAAAGAGGCGCTGCCGCAGGGCGGTAAGATCATGGTATTCGTCGGCGTGCTTGATGCCGCCAACGCGCAACAACGCTATCAGGGATTGAAGGAAGCGCTGCAGGGTTCGAAGGTTGAAATTGTCGACGTGCGCACCGACAACACCGATCGAGTGCGCGCCAAGTCGAACGCCGCCGACACGCTGGTAAATAACCCTGATATCGCGGGGATGGTTGGACTCTGGGCTTACAACGGGCCGGCGATCCTCGGAGCGATTCGCGATGCGGGGAAGATCGGCAAAGTAAAGATAGTCTGCTTTGACGAAGCCGATGAAACGCTGGCCGGGATCAAGGACGATGCTATTTATGCCACAGTGGTGCAGCAGCCTTACGAGTTTGGACGACAGTCGATCGAGATGATGGTAAAGATTCTGGATGGCGATCGTTCGATGATCCCCGTGAGTAAACAGATCCTGGTGCCGACAGTCGGGATCAAGAAGGACGGAGTCGAGGAGTTCATCAAAAAGCTCAATCAGCTTCGCGGTCGCAGTTAGGATCAAAGCCTGACATGAAAAAAGAGCTCGGCATCTTTATCCTCTTAGTCGTGCTCTGCGCGATCGTCGCGATTATCAATCCCAACTTTATCCAGCCGATCAATCTTCAGAATCTCGCCCGGCAAATTGGGGCCTTTGGCATCTTCAGCATTGGTCTGGGACTTGTGATTATATCGGGCGGTATCGATCTTTCGGTTGGTTCGATGATGGCGCTGCTCGGCGTGCTGCTGTCGATGATGCTGACTGAGTGGGGCTGGAATCCCTTGTTCGCAATTCTGGGCTGTGCCGCGGTGGCGATGGGGTTGTCTCTCGTGCACGGTGTGCTGATAACACGAATGAACATGCAGCCGTTCATCGTGACGCTGTGCGGGTTGCTGTTTTATCGGGGCCTGTCGCGCTTCATTACTCACGATGAGACTAAGGGGTTCGGAGCCGTCGGCAGTTTTGGCGGTCTGCGATTCCTGGCCAACGGAAATCTCTTTGGTGTTCCGATGCCGTTTGTCCTGCTGATTGTTATCAGTCTGATCACGTGGGTCTTGCTTCACCGATCGGTTTATGGCCGCTATCTTTTCGCGACTGGGCGCAACGCCGAGGCCTCGCGCTATGCCGGTATCGACACGCGCCGCATCGTTACGCTCGCTTATGTCGGCTCCGGGTTGCTGACTGCGATCTCCGGGATCATCTTCGCTTTTTATACGAACTCGGTCGCGCCGGCGAATCACGGGAATGCCTATGAGCTCTATGGCATTGCCGCCGCGGTTTTGGGCGGGTGCAGTCTTCGCGGCGGTGAAGGATCGGTCGTCGGGATTTTGATTGGCGCGGCCCTGCTGCAAGTCTTGAGGAATCTGGTCAATCTATTGGGAATACCAAGCTCGCTGGATTTCGCGGTGATGGGCGGCGTGATTCTGATTGGCGTGATGGCCGATCAATTCTTTGCCGACCGCCGCAATCGGCGCAGAGTTGTGATGACGCAGGAAGCCGCGAGGGCTGAGAACTAGCCGCGAAAGATGGAGCAAACTCTATGGCAATTCTAGTTACCGGCGGCGCCGGCTACATCGGCAGCGTGATGGTCGATCTGCTGAGCGAGCGGAACGAACCCGTGGTGGTGCTGGATAACCTGGGGCGCGGGCACCGTGGCGCGCTGGACGAGAGCGTGCCGTTTTATCAGGGAAACATCGGCGACCGAGCGCTCGTCCAACAAATCTGTAAGGAGCACCAGATCGAGGCTTGCATTCACTTTGCCGCGCTCGCCTATGTCGGCGAATCAGTCGCCGATCCCAAACACTATTTCGAAAACAACGTCGGGCAGGGAATTGCCTTACTCGACGTTTTGCTCGGCGCTGGGGTGCGCCGATTTGTCTTCTCCTCGACCTGTGCAACTTATGGCGAGCCCGCTTACGTTCCGATCGATGAAGGACATCCGCAGCAACCAACGAATCCTTATGGTTGGTCAAAGTTCATCATGGAAAAGATTCTCGCGTCGTACGACGAGGCGTACGCGCTGAAATACGTGGCGCTCAGATATTTCAACGCGGCAGGTGCGACCGCCCGGCGCGGCGAAGACCATGACCCGGAATCCCACCTAATCCCGAATGCGATCTCTGCCGCGCTTGGTAAGCAACCGTACCTGTCCGTGTTTGGCGATCAATATCCGACACCCGACGGCACGGCGATTCGCGACTATATTCATGTTGAGGATCTGTGTGCGGCACATCTGCTGGCGTTGGAATACTTGAGGCAGGGCGGCCAGTCCGACTACATCAATCTGGGAAACGGCCAGGGTTATTCAGTGATGGAAGTAATTGAGGCAGCGCGGCGAGTGACGAACCGCGCGATCGAGATCAAGATCGAACCCGCTCGGCCCGGTGATCCTTCGCGACTAATCGCAAACGCTGCGAAAGCCGAATCAGTTTTGGGTTGGCAGCGGCGTTACCCCAAACTGGAATCCATCGTGCAAACTGCGTGGGATTGGCACAAGGGCCATCCCGATGGTTACGGATCGCTGGCTTAGATTGGTGCCTCTAAAGTTCGTTCAAAGTCCTTTGCTCCCTCTCCTTTGGGAGAGGGTTGGGGTGAGGGCCTGACCGGCTCCGGCGATTTAAGGCTTCTGTCTTTGAGTGCCACGGGCCTCTGTCGTAATACAAGAAAAGTAAACGGGGTTGCCGTCACTAACCCTCATCCCCGGCCCTTCTCCCAAAGGAAGAAGGGAGAAAAGTCATGACTCTTCATGGAACCAGCGTACTGGTTAATTCATCGAACTTAGCGTATCGGAATCCAATTGAACTGCCTGCCCTCATAGTTCGGCGAATCCGACTGGGTAATCGCAAAATCACCGCAAACTGTGAAGGAGATCTGAAATGACGTTAAAGAAAATAATCTCATTGCTGACAGTCGCAGCAGCTCTGATCTTTCTTGCTGGCGCCGGCGGACAGAGAACCTCGACCGTGAAGAGGGAAGACTTCGGCGTGGCCGATGGGCAGCGCGTCTCGCTTTACACCTTGACCAATCGCAAAGGCGTCGAAGCAAAGATTACAAACTACGGCGGCATTTTAGTCTCGCTCAAAGTTCCGGATCGTAATGGTAAGCTCGACGACGTGGTGCTGGGCTTCGACACCCTCGAGGAATATGTAAAAGGGAATAGCGCTTACCTCGGCGCCGTCATCGGTCGTTACGGAAACAGGATCGCGACGGGCCGGTTTACGCTGAACGGCGTCGAGTACAAGCTGGCCGTGAATAACGGTGAGAATGCTCTGCACGGCGGACTGAAGGGCTTTGACAAGGTTGTCTGGAATGCCAGGCCTGCGCAGCGAAGAGATGAAGCCAGTCTCGCCCTCACTTATCTGAGCCGCGACGGCGAGGAAGGCTATCCTGGCAATCTTGCGGTCACTGTTACGTATACACTGACTGACAACAATGCGCTGAGGATTGACTACACAGCCACGACGGATAAAGACACAGTCGTTAATCTGACTCATCACTCTTATTTCAATTTAGCCGGTCAGGGCAAAGGCGACATTTTGAATCATCGATTAGTGATCAATGCTGATCGCTTTACGCCAGTTGATGCTGGGATGATCCCGACCGGTGAGCTGCGAGCTGTGAAAGGCACGCCCTTCGACTTTTCAAAACCGACCGCCATCGGCGAGCGAATTAACGATCAGAACGAGCAACTCAAATTGGGCAAGGGTTACGATCATAACTTTGTGCTGAACGGCAAAATGGGAATGCCGCGACTGGCCGCGAAAGTTTTCGAGCCGACAACGGGACGAACGATGGAAGTCTGGACTACCGAACCGGGGATGCAGTTCTACACGGGAAATTATCTCGACGTCAAAACAGGTAAAGGAGGCAAGGCGTATCAGTTTCGCAGCGGTTTTGCTCTGGAAACCCAGCACTTCCCGGATTCGCCCAACCAGGCGGCTTTCGCCACCACAGTTTTGCGAAAGGGCAGCCGGTATCGCACGACTACGATCTACAAATTCTCCGCGCGATAGTGGCCCGCGCATCATTTGCCACCCATTGAGTTGTTCGTTTCGGTTAGACACGTATTAGCTCGTCGTCTTAGAACTCAACCCGGCTACCTGCGTTTGCCTCTTTCGCTTTTTGATAGACAAGCGCGGCGGCGGCGAGGTCTTCGATTGCCAGACCGAGCGATTTGAACAGAGTGATCTCGCCCGGCGAAGTTCGGCCCGGGTGGACGCCCGTCAAAACCTCTCCCAAATCCGCACGGATGTGTTCCGGGCCAATAGCGCCTTCGCTTGCGGGGATTAAGTAATCGCCGGCTTCATTCAAAGCAGACTCACGACGGTCAACAAACATAGTGGCGGCAACGATCGTGGCGGTGTCGACTTCGCGGGCCTTAGGCGAATAAGTACCGATGGCGTTGATGTGCGCGCCGGATGAGATCCATTCGCGATTCAGCACGGGATCTCTCGACGTGGTTGCGGTGACGATAATGTCTGCGCCGCGGACGGCGGCTGCGGCGGTCTCGACCGGCTCGATGAGAGTGGCGCAGTGCGGCTGCATCTCGTTCGCAAAAGTTTGCGCGCTGACGAAACTTTGGCTGGCTATTCGTACTCGCCTGAGCGGCCGAACACAGTTCATGGCGATAAGGTGCGGCCGGGCTTGCACGCCGGCGCCAATGATCGCCAGATCGCCCGCGGCTTCCCGCGCCAACAAACGGGTAGCGAGCCCGCTGACGGCGGCCGTGCGAATTGCCGTTATCGCGGACGCATTGACTAACGCCAGTGGCTCGCCGGTGTTGCCGTCGAATAGCATCACGCCTCCTTGATGAGCATCTTTGCTAATCGCGGCGTTGCCGGGGAAAACGCAAATCGCTTTTAAGCCGAACAACGGTGATGGCCTGGCGCAGAAGGTGGGCATCATGGCCATCACGCCCTTAACTTCAGGCGGCCTGAAGATTGTGCGCAGAGGTTGATGCGCTTCGCCGCGGGCCAGCGCGGTGAATGCGTCCTCCATCGCCGAGATGCATTCGGACATTGGCAGGAGCTGTTCGACTTCGGTGTTGTTTAAGATAAGAAGTTTCATTGAACTCGGTTACATTGGTAAGAGCGCGATCTTCCATGAGTAGTGTCCTATTTCAAAGATTTCCTTGGCAAGGTAAAACGATCCACGAAGTTACACAAAGCGAAGTCGTTTGTTCGTGTGGCTTCGTGTAACTTCGTGGATCGTTCTTACCCGAGCGACAAAAAGCACAAGATCAAAGTAGGACACTACGATCTCCACGTGCGAACCGCGACATCCTACGCTATCCAACCTGATCTGTCAGGTTTACTTAACGCTGGGAGCGCGGACTGTCCCGTCCGCGCTCCCAGCAGGAACTGGCCTCGTTCGCTCGAGACACTATTGAATACAGTTAGACTTTAGTATGCGTTGGCGATACTATCACCGCCGATCAGTCTAAAACTTTTTTCCAAAGCACGAAGACTTTCCGATGATGAAAAACTATTTCTCTGTCTCGACCCGAGCCCGGATTCTATCCACACTCGTATTCGCCCTGATGATTGCCGCAGGCGGTTCGGTGTTGGCTCAACAATTTAGTCCTGATCTCTTCAAGTCGCTTCATTGGCGCAGCATCGGGCCGTTTCGTGGCGGGCGCACGCGGGCGGTCGCCGGCGTGCCTTCACAAGCGAATGTGTTCTACATCGCCCAGGTGAACGGCGGCGTCTGGAAGACGGATGACTATGGCCGCACCTGGACACCGATCTTTGACGACCAGCCCACCGGCTCTGTTGGGTGCATTGCAGTGGCGCCTTCAGATGCAAACATCATCTATGTGGGGAGTGGTGAAGGATTGCAGCGACCCGATCTTTCGGTCGGCGACGGCGTCTATAAATCGACTGATGCCGGAAAGACTTGGACACACCTCGGCCTGCGCGACGGCCAACAAATTCCGCAAATAGCGGTCGATCCGCGCGATGCGGATCACATTCTGGTCGCTGTCGCCGGCCATCCTTACGGCCCGAATCCAGAGCGCGGCATCTTTCGCTCGACCGACGGTGGCAAGACATTTGAAAAGGTTCTCTACAAAGACGAAAACGTCGGCGGAGCGGACGTAACGATTGATCCGAAGAATCCGGATACAGCTTATGCTTCGCTTTGGGAAGCGCGTCAGGGCCCCTGGGAAAACGCCGCCTGGAATGGAAATGGCGGGGGGATCTTCAAATCAACAGACGGCGGTAAGACCTGGCGACAGTTGGGCGGTGGATTACCCGACGTAATCATTCAAGCGAACCTGGCGATCGCCCCGAGTGCGACTCAACGATTGATGGCGTCAGTTGCCACCCCGAATGGCGTTAACCTCTACCGCTCTGACGACGGAGGCGATAGTTGGAGTATCGCCACCAAAGATACTCGGCCCGCCGGTCGCATCGGCGGCGGCGATCTTTGCGTCACCCGATTCGATCCAAAGAATCCGGACGTCGTGTACGCGGCGAGCACCGTGTCCTGGAAGTCTGTTGACGGCGGCAAGACCTGGACGGCATTTCGCGGCGCGCCCGGCGGCGACGACTATCAAAACGTTTGGGTTAGTCCCAGTAATTCCGACGTGGTCATGCTGGGCAGCGATCAGGGCGCAATCATAACTACTAACGGCGGTAAGTCCTGGAGTAGTTGGTACAACCAACCGACGGCACAGCTTTATCATGTCAACGCCGACAACGCCTTTCCGTACCGGCTGTGCAGCGGTCAGCAGGAAAGCGGGTCCGCCTGTGTCGCCAGCCGTGGCAACGACGGCGAGATCACTTTCCGCGAATGGCATCCCGTCGCGGCGGAAGAATATGGTTACGTCACGCCCGACCCGCTGGACCCGGATATCGTCTATGGCGGGAAGCTCTCGCGTTACGATCGCCGGACGGGCCAGGCCCAGAACATCATGCCGAAGCCTTTCCGCGGAGCGGATTTTCGCGTGGTTCGCACTCAGCCGGTGATCTTCTCGCCGGTCGATCCGCATCTGCTTTTCTTTTCCACCAATACGTTATGGAAGACAAGAGACGGCGGGCGAAACTGGGACCAGATCAGTCCGGACTTAACTCGAAAGACGTTTGAAGTTCCCGAAACGGTCGGCAAGTATCGCTCTCAGCCGGCCGCGCAGCCGACACAACGCGGCGTGATTTATGCAGTCGCGCCATCGCCACTCGACGTGAATCTGATCTGGGCCGGGACCGATGATGGCTTGATTCACCGCACGACCGATGGTGGAGCCCATTGGAGCGACGTTACTCCAAAACAATTGAAGCCGTGGCAAAAGATTTCGATCCTCGACGCCGGTCACTTTGATAAGAACACTGCCTATGCAGCCGTCAACACGCTGAGGCTGGACGACCTGCGGCCGCACATCTATCGCACGCGTGACGCCGGCGCAACCTGGACTGAAATAACGAACGGCATTCCTTATAATGAAAACACCGACGTGGTCCGCGAAGATCCGGAAAGAAAAGGTTTGCTGTTCGCGGGCACGGAACGCGCCGTCTATGTTTCTTTTGACGACGGCGAGCACTGGCAGTCTTTGCGACTCAACATGGGCGCGAGCTCGATTCGCGATCTGATTATCAAGGGTGATGATTTGTGCGTCGCCACTCACGGGCGGGGCTTCTGGATTCTCGATAACATCACGCCGTTGCGGCAACTCCAGGCCTCCCTCATCAAGGCGCCGGCGATGTTGTTTCGTCCCCAAGCCGCCGTGCGTGTTCGTTGGAACACGAATAGCGACACGCCCATTCCGCCCGACGAGGCCGCGGGTGAAAACCCGCCGGACGGGGCCATGATCGATTACTACATTCGCGCGAGTGCTTCGGGACCGGCCACGTTGGAAATCAAAGACGAAGCGGGCCAGGTCGTGCGGCGTTATTCGAGCGCCGATCCGCTGCCGACTCCTGATCCGGCTCTGGCAATCCCGCCTTACTGGGTAAGACCGCCGCAGAAACTCGCCGGCGAGCCGGGCCTGCATCGCTTTCTTTGGGACATGCATTACGCTCCAGTTCCGGGAGTACAACCGCAGTATCCGATTGCCGCGGTGGTCCATAACACCGCGCCCGCGCCTACTTCTCCGTGGGCGATGCCGGGGAAGTACATTGTGGTCCTGACAGTAGGGGGAAAGAGTTATCAGCAGACGTTAACCGTGGTGATGGATCCGCGGGTGAAGACTTCGAATGCGGATCTGGCGGAGCAATTTAGATTATCGAAACAGCTCTACGATGAATGGCTCGCGCTGAATTCCATTTCCGAAAGTGTCCGGCGGATTCGCGGCCAGATTGCTGAGTTGCGACCGCGAGTCCCGGAGGGCGATCTCAAAACACACCTCAACGCGCTGAGCGAAAAACTCCAGGCCCTAACCGGCGCGGGCGGTGGTGGCCCAGGCGGCGGCGGGGCTGCCGCTCCAGGTGCGCGAGCCAGCGTCGCCAGCACAACCGGCAGAGCGCGAACCTTGTTCAGCCTGATCGAAGACGTCGATCTCGCCCCAACCCCGCAAGCCGCGGGAGCGGTTCCCGACGTGTTGAAGGATTCGCGCGCGCTTCAGAACGACTGGCAGACGATCAAGTCACAGGATATTCCCGCGTTGAATCAGGAGCTTCGGGCCGCTGGTCTACCGGTGATTGAGGCGCCGAAATAGTTTCAATTTGATAACGGGTGTATAGAGTACCGACTTTAGTCGGGTTTTACCGAGCCAGAAAGAACCCAACTGAAGTTGGTACTCTATACGCCGTTAAACTGGGACACTACTTACAGAGAGGGTGCCCTTAGGCGTTGGGGCTCGAGCCCTCCCTGACGGTCGGGCTACTGCCCCGCTACTCTTAGCAAACACAACTTTACCCGTCTACCGAAGTTTCAACTGGAACAGACTAAGCTTTGTCTGCCGCAAAGGAAGGTTCCTCTGTGGCAAACGAGGTTTTGTTTGCGACAGACGAGGTTTCGTTCGCGACAGACGAGGTTTTGTTTGCGACAAGGAGGCTTCCTCTGTGGCAACCGAAGCTTCGGATGGCTCAAAGGAGATTTCCTCTGTGGCAGCCGAAGTTTCGTTCGCGCCAGACTGGGTTTCGTCCGTGGCAGCCGAAGCTTTGTTTGCGGCAAAGGAAGTTTCGTCCGTGGCAAACTAAGCTTCCTTTGGGGCAAAGGAAGTTTTGTCTGTGACAAACTAAGCTTTGTTTGGAGCAAAGGAACTTTCGTCTGAGGCAAACTAAGCTTTGTTTGGAGTAAAGGAAGTTTCGTCTGAGGCAAACTAAGCTTTGTTTGGAGCAAAGGAAGTGTCGTCCGTGGCAAACTAAGCTTCGTTTAGGACAAAGGAAGTTTCGTCCGTGGCAAACTAAGCTTCCTTTGGGGCAAACGAAGTTTCGTCCGTGGCAAACTAAGCTTCGTTTGGGGCAAAGGAAGTTTCGTCCGTGGCAAACTAAGCTTTGTTTGGGGAAAGGAAGGCCCCCTTGGAAAACTCCCCCAACCCAGGGTAAACCTCGATTTTGCTCCAATAATGTCCCAAAGCACGAGCCGACGCACGCGCGCTAGCGGGGCTTTTCCAGGGTTTCGATCAGGAAGAGGATTTCGGCAGCGTTACGGTAATACATATCTGGGGCGTCGGCGAGGGCGCGGTCACGGCTGCCGGCGACGATGGCTTGTAAGGCTCCAATGAAGGGGCGGAGCCGCGCGATGTCGGGATCGTCGGCGAGTTGCTGGAGCTCAGACGCGGCGGTGGCCGGGTCGCCGACGAGCAGAGACTCAGTTACTGCGAGGCTGATGCGGCCTGGCGCATCTTGGTTCTCGCCGCCATCGCGGCGGTAGGCGACGTAGCAGGCGATGGCCTTGCGTTTCGCCTCTGCGGCGCCGTCGGGGTCGCCGACGTCCGCGTCGATGTCGGCGAGGATGCCCCAGGATGTCCACGGGAGCACAGCATGGCCCAACGGCTCCTTACATTCGATCGCCCGCTGGATTTCCAGTCTCGCTTCCTCCAGACGTCGGAGTCTGCGCAAGGTGCTCGCGAGATTGCTCCTGACAACGCCTTCTTTCGCCGCATCCCCGATTTCCACATACTTGTCCGCTGCTTGCCGGTAAAAAGCCGCGGATTCCTCTGGGCGGTCGAAGACGTCGTCATACAAATTCCCTAATTGAGTGAGCGTGCCCGCCTGCCCAGCAACATTTCCGACACCCACCTTGATCGCGAGCGATTTCCGGTAGGCATCCTCCGCCGCTTCCGGCTGTCCCGCCTCCTGATACAATATTCCGGTCTGGTGCCAGATTACGGCGACGGAGCTCGGTTCGTCCAACTGCGTGAACCGCTGGCGCGCTTCTTCATACGCCTTCAGCGCCTCGGGATAACGGCGCTGCTCAATGAGAACGTTTCCAAGGTGGGCTTTGCCGACGGCAACATCCCGGTCGGCACCGAGTTTCTCCGAACGGTGGACATACTCCTCGTAGGCCACCGCTGCTTCATCGAGCCGGCCTATGTCCAAGAGACATTCGGCTTTCCTGCCGAAGGACACGGCCGCCATTCTGTCCGCCGCTTTGCTGGCAAGCAGCTTCGAAATGGCCTCGAAACGTTGGCGGGCCTCGTCCAACAGCGTCAAGGCCTGTTCCGACCCTCCAACAGCTTGCGTCACCTGGCCGAGTAAATTGAATGCCATCGCCAGATCATAATCGGCGCCAAGATATGCCTGCTCGCCCGCCGACTGGGCGCGTTGGAGCAACCGCTGCGCGCCGTCGGACGCGTCGCGCAACCGCCCGCCGTCAAGCTGCTGCTCAATGCGATTCCGCAGCACCTCGAACCATGCGTGATTCCAAGCGTCACCCAGCGCCGCCGCCGCAGCTTCGCGCACCTGGCCCACGCGTTCCAACAGCCGCGGCTTGCCGAGTTCTCGCACCAAGTTGTATAGCAAGGTGGCTAGGCGAATCATCGCTTCGGCATTCCCATCGCGCTGCACGAGGTCGATCAGCGCAAAGAGGTTCGGCAACTCCAGCACCGTCAACGTCGCCGCGACTTCTGCCCTCTGGTCGGTCTGCTTATAGAGGAAATCGGCATACCCGCGCATCGCCTCGACCCAGCGGGCCGTCAGCGTCTCGCGCTCCGCCACGTCCATCCGCCCGCGCAGGTAGGGGCAGAGCGCGGGATTCAGCGTGAGATGGGTGTAGCGATTCGGCGTCGCCAGCCCAGTCTCGACGAGCTCAACCGCCAGCGAGGTCACGTCCGTCTCTTCCCACTCCATCATCATAGCGAGCACGCCCGGATGGACCGCGCCGTGAAACACTCCGAGCACGCGCGCCCGGTCCCGGTTCGCTTCCGTCATGCGCCGCAGAGAAAGCTCGACGCTGGCGAAAACTGATTTCTCCCGGCTGCCGGGGAACTTCTTCTCCATCTCCGCCATCAGCTCGACAAGCGATTCCCGCGTCCTCTCGACGCCGCGACTGCGCAGTGACGGAGCTAGCAGCGCCAGCGTGCGGGCGTGCCCGTGCACGGCATCCACGAGCTGCTCGATCTCCTCGCGCGCGGCATCACTGGAAGCGCCGGCGTCCCCGCCCGCGGCGTTCAGCACGCGTTCGACCAGCTTTACCGCGTCATCGCGATCGAGTTGGAGCAGTTCGCGCCGGTGTCGCGCGGCATCGAACGGAGCGGGCAGCGCTTCTCGGCTGGTGAAGATGACACGCGTGTCGCCGGCTTTCAGAAGCCGCTCGCACAGCGCGAGGATTCCTTTCAACTCCTCGCGCGCTTCCTGGGAGAGCGCCTCCGGCGTCTCTTTCTCCATGAACGGTGGCAGGAGGACGCTCTCCATGTTATCCACTACCAGCAAGGTGGGCTGCTCACGCAGCGCTCGTTCGACTTCCTGGATCGCACCGTCGAGATCACCTGCCGCTGAGAACTCCTTTTTGACCAACTGCTTTCCAATCGCATCAACTACCGCGCGCTGGTTGCCGTACGTCTCGACGGACACAAACGCGGCGCGGCGTATCTGCTGCGAGCGGACCATCCAGCGGGCGAACTCGGCGGCGAGCGCGGTCTTGCCTTCACCGCCCTGGCCGCGCACCACGGCGTAGCGTTCCTTTCGCAGCAGCCGCTGGAGCGCGAGCAACTCGCGGCTGCGCCCGATGAAGCCCGTCTCCGGTACCGGTGGTTCACCGAGACGGGCCGCGAGCGCAGTCTTGAAGTCTTCCTGCGGCTGCCGGGCGGGCGTGGTCATGAATAGTTGCGGGTCGTCCTTTTCCTGGTAGAGCACCGGCACGAACCAATCCTCGAGCCGCAGTTCGCCCGCCCCGAAGATGCGTCCGCGAAATGTGTCGTCTTTGAGCTGGCGTTGGCCTGCGAGCATGGCGTCGCCGACGCGTTTGCCTCCGGCCAGAGCCTTGTAAAAGCTTTCTACAAATCGCCGCGCGGTCTCGACCAAAACGCTGTGGCTCATGGCGACTACGGAGGCCACGCCGACTTTCAGAAGTTCGGAGGCGACGGACTCAGACGCCTTCTCCGCCTGCGCGGTTTGGCAGGCTTCGAGGAAGACGAGTGGGATGCGGTGATCGCGCAGCAGCGATCCCAAACCTGTGCCGTTCTCTGTAGTGTCTTGGGTGAAGACGGTGACGTGGCGGCGCTGCTCAAGCTTGCCGGTGTCCTCGGGGTGCTCGAAGCACAGCCCGCCGAGACCGACGGCGCGGTCATAGACTCCGTGGCCATCGAAGTGGACGACGTGATAGGGCTTCTTCTCACCACGCGCGCGGTCGAGTTCGTCGCGCAAGGCCGGCAGCGTAGGTGGGCTGAGCACGTGGATCTTGACCAGGCCGGGCAGAGATTCCATCGCCTCAACCAACGGCAGCGCACTCGCGCGATGGTCAATGTAGCCGCACGAATCGTCCTCCGGCCGCGCGGTGACCAACAGGATGCGAATGGGTGTGGCGACAACAGGCACGTCGAGCACTTTCGTGTTCGGGAGTCGCCGGCGGACGCGCGTGGGCTTCGCGCCCTGGAAAAAGTAGTCGTCGCCGTCGTGAAGCAGTTCCCACGGCAGGGCGAGCAAAAGCGTGGCGGCTTCCTTCGCGGACTTGATGTCGGCGTCAGGTGCACCAGCTTCGAGCGAGACATCCACGTGGACGGAGAAACGGCGGCCGGCGTGGTCGCCGGTCTTCTCCCATGCCTTCATGACGTTTTCCCTGTGAGCTAGCGGCATCGCCGCCTCGTGCAGGAGCTGTCCCCACTTCACGAGGTTCTCCTCGACCTCCTGCGCGCGGTCCTTGAAGTATTGGCTTGGCCAGATGGCGTATTTCTCAAGATACCAGCGCAGTTCCTCGGCTTCGATGGGACCGATGGGTGCGACGAGTCGCCAGCTCTGGGCGCTGTGGACATGCGGCTGGTTAGGCGTAGCCGGCTCATAGACCAGCCGGGCTCGGGCAGAGGCACGGCGGACGCCGTCCTTTTCGTGGAACTTCAAGTCGGTGAGTTCGAGGACGAGTTCCTCCAGCGGTTCGGCCTTCGGCTGCGGAGTGGGAGAGACGTCGGCTCCTTTCCTCCTTCCCATCGCAACGAGAATCGAATTCATCGCCGCCTCGACTCCGCCCGCGTCGCTGCTCACCGCGATGTAGACCGGTTCCTCGCCGAAGAATTCTTCCAACACGCCGAGCTTCGTGCCGTTCAGCGAGAGCGGGATTACCGGAAACTTGTCCTTGCCGCGCTGGTCCCGCACGGCGAGCGCATGACGCAACTCCTTGCCAACCCACTTTGATTGCAACGCATCGGGGCTCACCACGACCGCATAGGCCGACGCCCCCTCGATGGCCGTCTGGATTTCCTCCCAGAGCGGATCGCCGCCGCGCAGCTCGCGCGAATCAATCCATCCATCCTGTCCGTGATCAGCGAGTGCCGCGCGGAGATCGCGCACGAAAGCGTCGTCTTGCGAGCTGTGGGAGATGAAGAGCTTGTTCATAGTGCGTCGAGAGCCGCTACAGTTGTTTGTTGTGCCCGCAGGCCGGGCGTCGCGAGCCGAAGGGCATTGAGACGGCTCTCATGGTTTAGCGGGTACGCAACGGGACCGTCCTGAGAGGCGGGCATTCTACACTAGCCGGGCTCCAATTTGGTAGGATTTCAATCAACTTAGGGATGGTAGCTGCGGCCGGTGCTGTTTGCACGATGGCTCGCGAATCTGGCGCGTGATTTCATGGGGCGGGACGCCCGTGCCACTTTCTACTAAACACTTTGGGCCTCAAACTATTTGACCTCTTTGAGGAGGCGTTCCATCTCTTAGTCAAATGATCCAGTTCCAACTCGAAATGCTTTGGCTGCCAACAGTCTCGCCAATCATTCCCGATCATGGTAGGGACCGCCGCCGGTCTTCACCTGAAGCTCCAGATAGGGCCTCAATCCTTGGAATAACCGCCCAATTCATCGTTTAAACCCTTCGGACGGTTAGTTTATGAAGGGCGAACTCACGACAGGCTTCGGCGGAAACTCAATCAGTGTTCGGGACGGGGCCAGCGCTTTGTTTCGGCGCAAGGGGCTCGTTCTGTTTACCTTCCTGGCGGTGGTGCTGGGCACGGCCCTGGTCACCTGGATAATCCCCAACAAATACGAATCGCGGATGAAGATTCTGGTCAAGAACCAGCGCGTCGACGTGGCGATCACTCCTGAAGCCACCAATAGTTCGCCGCTGGGTGTCGATCCTGACGTCAGCGAAACCGCAATCAATTCTGAGATCGAGTTGCTGACCAGCCAGGACCTGCTGACGCAAGTTGTGAAAGAGACCGGCCTGGACAAACTCACGCCGGCATCCTCTTGGATGAAACCCGTGCCTGGCGCGGAGCGGATTGAAAAGGCGTCAGCCGACCTGGCCAAGGATCTGGTCATCACGCCGGTCAAGAAAGCCAACGTGATCTCGATTAGTTACTCGGCCAATTCTCCTGAGGTGGCGGCCGCAGTGCTGAAGCACCTGGGCGACCTATATCTCGAAAAACATCTTCAGCTTCATCACCCTACCGGAGCGTCGGATTTTTTTAGAGACAAGGCTGACCAATACGAAACCCAGTTGCACTCTTCAGAGAAGCAGTTGACCAATTTCCAGCAGGACAACAATCTGGTGGTGCTGGCCCAGCAGAAAGACTTGACCCTGCAGAAGACTGCCGAAGCGAAGGCGAAACTGCTGGAGAGCGAAGCGGCAGTAAACGAGGCCACGAATCGCATCAAGCGCATTGAGCAACAAATCGCAGCTACGCCGAAGCGTATTGTCACGCAGAGCAAGTCGATTCCGGCGCAGTACTCGGCTGAACGTTTGAACACGATGATGGTTGAGCTGCAAAACCGCCGCACGCAACTACTGACAAAGTTTCGCCCCGATGACCGTTTGGTGCGCGAGGTTGATGCGCAAATTCGCACGACCAAAGAAGCGCTGGACAAGGCGGAATCACAAACCTCGACCGAGCAGGCGACGGATTTGAATCCTTTGCGGCAGACGCTGGAAACCGAATACTCACGCGCTCGTCTGGAACAGACCGGGGCACAAGCGCGCCGTGACACGCTGGCCGCGCAATTGCGCGACTATGAGGGTTCGCTGCGAAAGTTGGAGGGCGACACCACCACCCACAACGACCTTCAGCGTCAGGTTAAAGAGGCTGAGGAAAACTATCAGCTCTATGCCAAGAAGCGCGAGGAAGCCCGCATCGCCGACGAGCTTGATCGCCAGAAGATCACCAACGTCTCGATCGCGGAAGCGCCGGCGGTTCCGCGAATTCCCTCATCACCGAATCGGCCGTTGAACCTCGTACTGGGCATTTTCGTGGCCGCGTTTCTGAGCCTGGGAACTGTATTTTCCGCGGAAATGCTGGGCGACACCATTCATACGCCGCGGCAACTCGAAGGCCTTACTGGAGCAACGGTGCTCGCTACGGTTCCCGAGAGCAGTCGCCGTCTGATCGGCAGGAGCAAGAGCACAGGCAGAGAGATTGAGAACAACCCGGTGGCCCAGCTGGAAGGGTAATCGATAAAACCGTGCAGATAGAAGAGCAAATCAACGAAACACAGATGCCCCTGGCGAGCATCCGGAGCAATGGTGACCGGCAACATAACCTTCAGTTGCTGCTGGCGAAATTGCAGAACTCCGGTCAGAGACTACGCGGTGGCGCAGTGATCGCGTTTACCTCGGCTTCGCTGGGCGAAGGAGTTTCTCACGTCGCACAACTATTCGCCGTGGAATTGGCGCGGCACACGGGGCGACGCACATTAATCGTCAACGCCGAAAGGATGCAAAGCCTCGGCGTCGAGGACTATCTGCAGATGCCCTGGAACTGTAACCCGACCAATATTGAAAACATCTGGATGTTGCCTGCAAAGAAGAGCCGCAGAAAGAACGGCGCGGCAGTTGAAGACACGAGCCATGAACTGCCACAGAGATCTTTTCTGATGAGAGTGGGCAAGCAAGGAGAGCAAATCGACGCCGGATTGAATTCAGTCGATGCGCTCCGCGTGGCTTTCGACAATATTCTGATCGATTGCCGGGCTCTCAAAGTGTCCGCCGAGGCGGCGGTGCTGAGTTCCAGCGTTGACGGCGTGGCAATTGTGGTCCAGGCCGGACAGACGCGGCGCGACGAAATTCTGAACGCCCAGCGCACGATCGAAAACGCGGGCGGAAAATTCCTCGGATTTGTTTTGAACAAGCGTCGCTACCCGGTTCCCGAGTGGCTGTACCGAAGACTGTAAGCCCTGGTTTTAGAGTCGGGCTACTGCCCAACTAAGCGGGCGATAGCCCGCCTCTAAAACACAGCTTCTAGGAGTGCTAATGAAGAAGAGTCTGCTCTTATTAATTGCAATTTGTTTCCTCTCAAGCGCTGCCGTCGCCATCGCCCAGCAGGCTCCGCCGCGACTAACCACCGTTACCGAGGAACGTTATCGCCTGCAACCAGGCGATGTGTTTGAAGTTCAGTTTCGCTATTCACCGGAATTCAATCAAACCGTCACCGTTCAGCCGGACGGCTACGTCTCGCTCGAGGTGGGCGGAGATTTGAAAGTTGCGGGGCTTACGATTGAACAGGCACGGCTGGCAATCCTGAAAAAGGCGAGCGCGCGGTTGCAGGATCCGGTCGCGACTATTGTCCTGAAGGAATTTCAGAAACCCTATTTCGTGATCGCCGGCGAAGTAAACGCTCCCGGCAAGATCGAGATGCGCGAACGAGTGACGGCGCTCCAGGCGATCATGCTGGCCGGTGGAATGAAAGAAGCCGCCAGGTCTTCCCAAGTCGTAGTTTTTCGCCGTATTAATACCGACACTGCCGAGGTCAAGCTGCTGAATCTCAAAGATATTCGCCGCACCTCCGATCTGGAGAACGACTTGACGCTGCAACCGGGCGACATGGTGTTCGTACCCCGTGACAAGATTTCAAAGATTGAGCGGTTTATGAAGTTGGCGAGCGTCGCGGCCTTCATGGCGCCCCGGTTGTAGTGGCACAGACTTCAGTCTGTGATTTGGTCCAGCGTTTCGAGTCATCCGGCAACTAATCACAGACTGAAATCTGTGCTACTTACTAATGACTGATCATAACGGATCCCTCTCTAATTACTTTCTCAAGCTGAGCGACCTTTCTTTGCTTTTGGTCTCGCTCGGTTTGACGATCGTGTTCCGCTTTGCTCCGTCTGAGAATCCGACTTTCGTCATCGACTATCTTTCAGATCGAATCAAGGTGACTAATGCGCTGCTGGGGTTCTGCCTGTTCTTTTCCTGGTATGCGGCATTTGCGGTCCAGGGTCTCTACGTTTCGCATCGCCTGCGCCCGATTCGCCTGGAACTAAAGGAAGTCGGCCGCGCGGTTATGATTTCATCGGTCTTGCTTCTGATCGCGGCCAACATCGGCGGTTGGCCTACGATTAATGTTAAGACGGTTGCGATGTTCGGATTGGCGAGCTTTGGTTTGATCGGCACCGGTCGCTTCTTTCTGCGATTAAACCTGCGCCGTCTGCGCCGGAGAGGGCACAACGTTAAGACCCTTCTGTTGGTCGGTGGCGGAGCCCGTAGCCGGCGCTTTGCCGCGCAAATCAACCTGCGCCAGGACCTGGGCTACCGCGTCCTGGGTTATGTCGACAGCAATTCGGCCTTTGCCGGTCGGGACATCGAAGGCGCCCCATGGATGGGCACGGTTGAAGAGCTGCCCTGGATCCTGGCCCACGAAGTGATCGATGAAGTAGCGATCGCGTTGCCGATAAAATCTCAGTATTCGCAAATCGAAGCGGCCGTCATGCTGTTGGAAGAACAGGGCATCACAACGCACCTGGTCTCTGATCTCTTTCCGCAGAAGTTGGCCCGATCACAGTCAACGGACCTTAATGGCGTCCCCGTCGTTTCGCTGCACAGCGTGCCGCAGTTCAGTTGGCGTACCGAGGCCAAACGCATCTTCGATTTCGTGTCTGCGATGCTCCTGCTGTTGATTGCCGCGCCGGCGCTGGTCCTGGTCGCGATCATGGTCAAGCTTAGCTCGCCAGGTCCCGTCTTGTTTGTGCAGGACCGAGTTGGCCTGAACAAGAGGCGCTTCCGGATGCTCAAGTTCCGGACGATGCAACGCGATGCCGAAGCGCGCATGGGTGAAATCGAGCACCTGAATGAAAAGAGCGGCCCGATCTTCAAGATGCGCGACGATCCACGGGTAACTCCCGTCGGTCGTTGGCTGCGCCGGACCAGCATCGACGAACTGCCGCAACTGGTCAACGTGCTGCTGGGAGACATGACCATCGTCGGGCCGCGGCCCCTGTCGGTGCGCGACGCGACCCGCATGGAATTGGCGTGGCAGAAGCGGCGGTTCAGCGTTAAGCCGGGGCTGACTTGCCTGTGGCAGGTTTCGGGCCGGAGCAACCTCTCCTTTGAACAATGGATGCAGTTGGATCTGGATTACATAGATCGTTGGTCACTTGAACTCGACGCCCGCATTCTTCTCAGAACTATTCCGGCCATTCTGTTGGCTCGCGGGGCAAGCTGAAATTGCGGGGCAGTAGCCCGACCGTGAGGGAGGGTTCGTCCCACGCGTGCGAAAGCTGTATCGCTCTTTTACGGTCGGGCTACTGCGCCGTGTTATTAGTCGCTAAAAACGCCCAAACCCCTGAAAACAGGCCCCGATTCCGCGTTTTATCAATAAGAGGCAGAGGTTCTCTGATTAGTGTCAAAAATTGCTTTAGTACACGACTATTTCACTCAACTGGGCGGCGCTGAGCGCGTCGCCGAAGCGATGCACGACTCGTTTCCGCGGGCGCCCATGTACACGACCGTGGCGCTGCCGCAATTCTTGCCTCCGGGCCTGCGCGCCGCTGATGTCCGCACTTCACCAATGCAGAAACTGCCGGCTATCGAGGCTCGCTTTCGTCATTACTTCATGCTGTATCCGTTCGCGATTGAGAACTTTGATCTCTCCGCCTACGACCTGATTTTCAGCAGCAGCTCGGGATATGCGAAAGGCGTGCGACGCCGCCGCAATGCGATTCATGTTTGCTACTGTCACACTCCGATGCGTTGGGTTTGGCGCTATGACGATTATGTGGCGCGCGAAGGTTTTGGCGGACCGGTGCGCGCGGCGCTGCCCTACCTGCTTTGGGGCCTGCGCAAGTGGGACTTGCGCGCCTCGCGGCAGCCCAACTACTACATCGCCAACTCGAACCTGGTGGCGAAACGAATCAAGAAGACTTACGGTCGCGAAGCGTTTGTGATCCCCCCACCGATCGATGTGCAAAGATTTCAGATGGCCAACGAGGTGGACGACTACTATCTGGTGCTGTCGCGTTTGATGCCGTACAAGCAAATCGATTTGGCGATCGAAGCGTGCAAACGCATGAACCGGCGGCTGATCATAATTGGCGACGGCCCGGATCGGGCGCGCCTGGAAAAGCTCGCCGACGACCGCATCGAGTTCCTGGGACGGCAGTCGGATAAGATCGTTAACTATTACGCGGCGCGTTGTCAGGCACTGTTGTTTCCGGGTGAAGAAGACTTTGGCATGGCGCCCCTCGAAGTAAACGCCGCTGGCCGGCCCGTGATCGCTTATCGGGGCGGCGGCGCAATCGAAACGGTCGTGGAAAACGTCACTGGGGTCTTCTTTGATCAGCAGAACAGCCATTCGCTGGCTGAAGCGATCGAAAAGTTCGAGGGTTTGAGCTGGAGACAAGAGGCTCTCCGGCATCATGCCGAAGGGTTTGACAAGAACGTCTTCGCTTTTCGCGTGCTGCAATTTCTCGGATCAGTTGCGCCCGCCTCATGCGCTGACGAGTTGTTGACCGGCGCTCGCTTACTCTCCAACAATCTATCTCAGCGCGTATGGCCCAGACTGGCGCTGGCTGGATGAGCACCAACATTCAATTTCTGCCACGACGATGGTCCGGCCGATTTCCAATCTGGCCGGCCATTATGCTTCCAGTGACCACCTTGACGGGGTGGGCGATTGCCACTGGCGGGCAGGCTTTGCGAGGACTACTCCTCGGTGGAGTCGGCTGGCTGCTGGCGTTGCCTTTGCTAGTTAGTCTCGAGGCCGGTCTCTTCGCCATGATCCTCTTCGAACCGTTTCGCGGTTTTCTCAGGCGCGCGCAATACCTCTTGATGCCGTACAGCCAGACTGAGCCCATACATCTCATCACTCCAGGAGTGACGCTCCTGGCGCTGGCCATGCTCTCCAGCCGGCGTGGTTTGCGTCTGCTCGTTGAGACACCGCTGGCAAAGTCCGTCTCGATCCTGGCTTTGATATACATCCTGCAAATCTTTAATCCGCTTCAGGGCGGCCTGACTGTCGGTCTAACGGGCGCTCTGTTCATGCTCGTGCCGGTGGCCTGGTTTTATTTTGGACAGGCGATCAAGCCCAGCTTTATCGAGACGGCCTTTCGCGTGATCGTCCTCCTGGGGTTGATCACGTCGTTGTACGGTTTGTACCAACTCGCATTTGGTTTCCCGGCTTTTGAGCAATACTGGATCGACAATACTGACTACTACCAGTCGATTTCTGTCGGCCACGTCGAACGCGCTCTGGCGACTTATAGCAGCGCCGAAGAATGGGGCCGTTACCTTGAAATCGGGGCGATTATCGCTTTTGGTTTTGGGGCCTGCGCCGCAAATTACTTTCGCCGCGCCGGATGGTTCTGCTGCGGAGTGACCCTGACGGTGATGTTGCTGCTTACGGGGCAGCGGACGGCGATGTTTGGATTGATCCTTGGTGGGCTGGTTCTACTTCTCACAGGAGCGCGCACGTGGCGCGCGGTTGTGGGCCGCCTGCTGCTGGCGTTGGCGCCAGTGTTGCTCGTCACCGTCCTCGTAAAGGCGCCCACCAACGATGATATGTTGAGCCACGATGAAAACGATCGGATTGGCTCGCTGCTCTCGCACACGGCCAGGGGCACTTTACGCCCGGCGCAGGAGGACAGTTTGCAGGAGCGTCTAAAGAATTGGAGTTCGCTTGCTACCGATCTGGTTCCCTATCGCCCTTTGGGAGTCGGTCTCGGCGGCGCCTCGCTCGGCACGTCGCGGTTTAATTCTGATTTGGACCTGCCTTCGATCGACAGTTATTTTATTTCGACAGTGATCACCTGCGGCTTACCGACCGCGCTGCTCTTTATGTGGATTTTGATCAGGGGCCTGATGATGAGTTGGCGTTCCTTCCGTCGGGCAGAACCCGGATCGTCGGAAGTCCGTCTGTGGCGCGTTGCGGTGACGTTGATGCCGGTGCTGATTCTCAACAGCATCTTTGGCAACACTTTTACGCTGTACTCGGTGGCCCCGCTGGGTTGGCTGCTGGTCGGCTGGATCAGCGCGGGTCAGGTGAGGGGAGCCGTTAGTGTCACAGCCGCAGAAGACCAGCGGCCCGTTGCCGCCAGCTCGGGTGAATTGCGAGAGCAGTTTGTAATTTGAAAGAGTGACCCGCCCGGGGATCACGCGCAAAAGACGCGTGTCACATCTTTAGCCGCAGTTATGTCTTAAGCCCGCACAGCGAGTTCTTGAGAAATGAAAGCACTGATTAACCCAAAATCACTTCCCACTTTGACGGCTGACGAGATCCACGTCTGGCGAGTCCCATTGAACCAAAACCCCGACCGTATCCCAGAATTAAGGGGATACCTTGCTCCGGAAGAGCAAGCCAGAGCACAGCGCTTTCACTTCGCCAAAGATCGAAACCAATTCATCGAGTCCCGCGCCGCACTCCGCCTACTGCTCAGTCAATACCTGAACACCTCGCCAAAGGAACTGACCTTCGCTGCGGGCAGCCATGGAAAGCCGGCGCTGGCGAACGGACTATCAAGCAACGGACTGCGCTTTAATCTTTCGCGGCGTGACCGCCTGGCGCTGATCGCGTTCACCTGCGATCGAGAGATCGGCGTCGACGTGGAACTGGTCCAGACTGACTTGCCGGTGTTTGAGATCGCGGAAGTGAGCTTTTCCGAAAGTGAGTTGGCGACGCTGCGAAGTTTACCGGAGAACCTACAGACCGCGGGCTTTTACAATTGCTGGACCCGGAAAGAAGCCTACATCAAGGCGCGCGGCGAAGGCCTTTCATTCCCGCTGAAGCAATTCGACGTGTCGCTCACACCGGGCGCGGCCGCAAGGTTGCTCGACATCAAAGGCAGCGCCACGGAAGTCGATCATTGGACACTGGCAGAGCTTGAGGCTGGCCAGGACTATGTGGGAGCAGTTGCTTGCGAGGGAACAAGTCTGGACATTAAGTACTGCGACTGGGTTTAGTTTCAGAGCCAGGAGTCATTCGCTACGCCTTGGCGCCCTTGGCGGGAAATGCTTTTCTTCGCTGACAAGATTCTTCACGCGAAGGCGCAAAGCCGCAAAGAAAGATCTCACTGCCTTTGAACCGCTTCAATTCGCCACCTTTTCCATCTGCTTCAGCAATTCGTCGGCCTCTTGCTGTAGCTTCACCACTTTTTTGCCGGCTTCGTTCCACTTGGCTTGAGTCACTTCGGCCGAAGCCTCGCCGAGCAAAATCTCCACCTGTTCCCGCAGAGCATTTACCAATTCCGCATTCTTCCGATTGTGTTGAGCAATCAACGACAGATATAGCCGCGGGCGCTCGTCGAGTCTTAACTCCTTCGCGCTATCTGCCTTGGCGGCGGCTTCCAGCCACATGGCGGCACTCTGTTTCAGAAGCTCCAACTCTTTCGCCACGATTGCCGAAATTTCCGCGCGGTTCCTGGTCAGGTCGAGTTTCTGGATCTCTGCATCACCGTCCTGCGCCTGCCTTCTCAGTTCATCAGCGCGCTTTCGCAGCGCGTCAGTCTCATGAATCAAACGATTTAGCCGGGCCGCATCCGATGCATCGCCGTACTCCGCGTAGTGCTGCTCTGCCGGTAATTCATACTTCTTCAGAAACTCCCAGGCACTCTTATTAATCTGCGGCGCAATATCGTAGTACCAATGATCGTGACCAGGGATTTCGGTTACTTCGACCGGAAAGCCCTGGCCTTTTAGAGCTTCGCGCGTTGCGCGCACCGCCAGCAGCGGAAAGAACTGATCGTTAGTGCCAACCCAAATGGCGATCGGAATCTTTCGCTTAGCGACATTCATCGCCACGTATTCGCGGGGTTTTCGCCACGCCCCCGCATGCACCGCGGCGGCGGCAAAGTATTCCGATTCATACATCGACATCAGCAGGGCAAAGACCGCGCCTCCCGAATGACCAAACAGGTAAACCTGCCGCGAATTGATCGAGTATCTTAATTTCAGTTGTTCAATAAGATCGCGCAGCACATCCGGTCCGTCAGCAGTAGTCGACCAGACTGCGGGATCGGCAGAGTCAGGCGCGGCAACGATGAAGCCCTCCTTATTGGCGATGTCCTTCCATTTATCAGCCAGTGATAGTCCGTTGTGCCCCGAACCGTGGAACATCACAATCAACGGTACTGGTTGCGGTGCTTTGAGGCCATCGGGAAGGACGAGATAGACCGTGCGCGTCTTGCCGCCTGAAACGAACGAATCCTTGATGGCTTTGCCCGCTGCCCGGACTGCAAACGGAAACAGCAGGAACAGACAGAGCGTTAAGACTCGAATCCTCGTCACGATTGACGATGATGATGAAATAGCCATGGAAGTTGCGTTCAAGTGCTTATCCCAACAGTCGCGTTACTTCGAAAGCGCCGCCTGCTGCCGAAACAGTGTACTCGCGTGGATTACCCATGCAAACTAAACCGACAGCAGCTCGTGGATTTGCCGAAGGCGGTTTGATCTTCTATAAAGGATTGAGCCAAGGTCAGGCGCGATTCGTGTTAGTGAGCTTATGTCGTCTATTACGGTGGTAACGAGTTTCGTTTTTAATTCGTGTGACTTCGTGGATCGTTTCTTTTGTCCGGAAAACTAAGGACGATCCACGAAGTCACACTAACCAACACGAAGCAAAACACTCCTGCCTCGAGACTAGATCCGACTTTTGAGGCAAAGCTTGGAAGAGAAAAGTATAAGACTTACGGTCGGGCTACTGCCCCAGGCAACTGCTTAACTTCCTGGCCAACTCGGTAACATGCGGTTCTTTCACAATGTCCAGGTGGGTGCCCGGGATTTCGTGGACTTCGATGCCGCCACCGGCCAGGGCGCGCCAGCCCGCGACGAAATCAACTGAGGCTCGGAGATCCGAACTCGCCCAGAAGAGAGTCACATGTCCGTCGTAAACCTTCGGCTCGTACGCGCGCACCGCGAGTGAGTTTAGTTGTTTGATGTCCTGCAAGGCGCGCGGCAGTGGGCGGCCGAGGTTGGCGAAAGAGTTAATGACCCGCCGCCAAACATGGCTCTTGATCTTTCGCGGCGCGAACTTTGATTTGGCGAACACGTACGAGAGCTTCTCTTTTAGAGAAAGACTGCCGAGATTTGCGAGATGGGCTTTGGTCCGACTTACTTCACGGCGGAAGCGGCCGCGCAGTGTTGTCTGCTCGCGCAACAGCTTCGCATAGCCCGACGGATAAGTATCCAGCAACGCCAACAAACCAACCTCCGCACCCTGCGCTCGAAGCCGCTGGGCCATTTCGAAAGCCACCATGCCGCCCAGCGAGCGCCCGCCGATAAAGTACGGGCCGTTGGGTTGCAGCTCGCGCATCTCTTTGATGTAGTGCGCGGCCATGTCTTCGACGCGTGTGTGCGGGGTGTGCTTGCCGTCAAGGCCCGCAGACTGAAAACCATAGAAGGGCTGGTCTTCACCGAGAAGCCGCGCCAGTTCACGATACTCGAGCACGTTGCCGCCGAGCGCGTGGACGCAGAAGAAAGGCGGCTTTGAACCCGCCGGCTGGATCTCTACCAATGAAGACCATTCGGCTGTCCAGTCCTTTTGGATCACCGCGGCCAACTGCGCCACAGTCGGCGCCTGGAAGAGAGTCGCCAGCGGCAAACACTTGCCGAGCTTTTTCTCGATCTGTGCGAACAGGCGCACCGCTAACAAGGAGTGTCCGCCGAGATCAAAGAAGTTGTCCTCGATGCCAATCGTTTTTACTTCCAGGACATCAGCCCAGATATTAGTGAGCAGCTTTTCAAGATGTGTTTGCGGCGCAGCATAAGCTGATCTCACGGACGGGACGCCCGTGCCACCTTCGGGAGCAGGCAGCGCGCGACGGTTCAATTTGCCGCTGGCGGTTAAGGGCAGGGAATCGAGCACTACAAAAGAGCTGGGGACCATGTATTCGGGCAGCTTCTGTTTCAGGAACTCGCGCAGGTCGCCGTTGATTGACTCGGGCCCGTGCGGGACTACGTAGGCGATGAGGCGCTCGTCTCCATTACCGTTTTCGGCGGCAACTACGACGTTCTCTCGCACGGGTTGGTATTGGGCGATGGCTGATTCGATCTCACCCAACTCGACGCGAAATCCTCTGATCTTTATTTGAAAATCTTTGCGGCCTTCGAACTGGATTGTGCCGTCGGGCAGACGGCGGCCCATGTCTCCGGTTTTGTAGATCCGAGTTGAGCCCTGGCTGGCGCTTTGTAAGAGAGCGCCCTCCCTCACGGTTGGGGTACTGCCCCGTTTGCTGACGAATGCGTTGGCGGTAGCTTCAGGGTTGCGCCAGTAACCTAACGCGACGTGCTGCGACTTGATCGCGATCTCGCCGGCCACTTCAGATGGTTTGCCGGCTTTGTTGAGCAATAGCACTTCCGTGTCTTCAACTGGGAAGCCTACGGCCACGTTGTCGCCCGAGATTCTCGTTTGCTTAGAAATAAAGTTTTGCAGCGCAATGGTCGCTTCGGTGGGGCCAAGGCCGTTGACGAAGAGGCAATCATCAGAGAAATGTTTCTGATAAAGCTCAACGTCCGTCCGGGTTACTTTTTCTCCTCCCAATACGACCAGGCGCAGATTGGGAAACTCAATGAGTGGCTGTGCCACCTGGTTGACGAAATAGCGATAGATGGTGGGTGTTGAGTGATAGACAGTAATCTTTTCGTCAATTAGCTGCTGCGATATGCCGGCGAGTCCCTCCTGCTTGATATCGATGGGATACAGAGTTGCTCCGTTGAGCAGCGCGCCATAGATGTCCATCACCGACGCATCAAAGCAATATGAAGAGAGCAGCGTCAGCCGGTCGTCGACGTTGAGGTGCAGGTTGTTGGTATAGAGCCGAATGTAATGCAGCACGTTGCGATGGTTCTGCATCACGCCCTTCGGCTGACCGGTAGAGCCGGACGTGTAGAGAATGTAAGCGAGCCGGTCGGGTTCGATCTGCGGCAGGTCTACGAGCCTGTCATGAGAAATCCGATCGTCAATATTGATCAAACCATTTTGGAGTGCGCCGCCAGAGCTGCCCTCTACGACGGCACCCCAAATTGCTTTGGCTAAAGCAAGATTTGTGCTGTTCGTCAGAAGTGTAGTCGCTTGCGAGTCTTCGATGATCTGAACCAGACGCTCGCGGGGATGATTTGGGTCAAGAGGGACGTAGGTCTTTCCGGTTTTAAGTGCGCCAAGCAGAGCCGCGATCATAGGTGCGTCGTGATCGAAGAGCAGAGCAATTTGCTCCTGGCGATCACCGCGCGAATTGAGAATTGATTGGGCAATCTCATTAGCCCTTGCATCCAGCTCTTCGTAGGTCCACTCGTGGTTCCGCGTCTTGACGGCGACGCGCTGCGGGTACTTTCTCACTTGCTGCGAAAAGCGTTCGGCGATCGACTGCTCGATCTCATGTTTCGCGAAGATGGTAAAGGGATTCACGGGTTGCACGCTGCTACTGGCGATCAGGCTGTCTTCGTTGTCGGTACTCAACGGATAATCAGAGATGGCGCGCCCCAGATTGGCCACGATGCCTTCCAGCAAGTTCGTGAGATGCTCAAGCATGCGGGTGATCGAAGCCGTGTCGAATAGATCGTGGTTGTATCTAAAGCGGCCCACGAGACCTTCCGGTCGATCGTCCAGTTCGAGATACAAGTCGACGCGCGCTATGCCGGCATCGACGTCGACCTGGCTCAGTTCCCATCCGGTTGGCGGCGCGGGCAAGGGAGGCTCGAGGACGAACATCACCTGGAAGAGCGGATTGCGGGCGGGGTCTCGCTCCAACTCCATATCCTTCACCAAACGATGAATTGGAACGTCCCCGTGGGCCAGGGCGTCCACGGTCATTTTCCGTGTTCGCCCGAGCAACTCGCGGAAGGTTGGGTCGCCCGCAAGGTCCGTCCGCAACACCAGGGTATTGAGAAAGAACCCGAGCAACTCATTGAACTCAGATCGTTTGCGGCTCGTCGTGACAGTGCCCAACACCAGGTCATCCTGATCGGTATAACGATGCAGCACCGCCTGAAATGCCGCCAGCAGCGTCATGAATAGGGTGGTTCCTTCGCTGCGGCTAAGAGCTTTCAGCGCGTCGCTCAGCGGCGGCGGTAAGCTGAAAGATAACTGCTTCCCTTGAAATGTTTGATTCGCCGACCGCGGTCGATCGGTTGGTAAGTCTAAAGCCGCGGGTGCTCCGGCAAGCTGCTCTCTCCAGTAAGCCAACTCGTCTGAGGGTGCCTCGGGCTGCGACCGCTGCCAGTGAGCGAAGTCGGCATACTGGATGGACAGTTCCGTGAGCGGAGATGGCCGGCTGTTCTGAAAAGCTTCGTACAGAGTTGTCAGCTCCGGCAGGAACACGCTGTACAGCGAAACGCCGTCGAAAATTATCTGGTGCAACGTCAGGTAGAGGCAGTGCTCGTTGTCGGCTAACCGCGCCAGCATGGCTCGCAGCAGTGGGCCCTGATTCAGATTGAAAGGTCTGCGAGCATCCAGCGTGGCCAGGCGCAGCGCTTCCGCTTCACGTTCTGATTCATCCATCCGTCGCAGATCCACGAATGGCAGTTCCAGATCAAAAGGAGGGTTAATGACCTGAACCAACTGACCGTTCTGCACGGCAAAGTTCGTGCGCCAGGCTTCGTGGCGGCGAATTATCTCGTTGAGGCTCTGCTTCAGGGCCGGCACATCAAGTGGACCGGTCCGGCGCACGGTCACCGGCTCGTTGTAGATGGTCAAGTCGGTTACGAGTTGGCTGTGGATCCAAAGCTGTTCCTGTCCCAGCGATGGCAGCGCCGGTTCATTTGCGGCGCGTCTCGCAATGACTCGTGACTCCGGAGGGGCAAACCCGACGGCCCCACTCAAATATTTTTGGAGCAGCGCGCGCTTGGCGTCAGACATGTCGGGGGGAGTTAAGTCTGTGGCTGGTGGTTGTAGCATGGATTCAGGGGCGGGACGCCCGTGCCACTTACGCTGCGCGATGAAATGGACAAGCGTTTCCCGTATTCTCAATTCGCGGCTGAACGGCCGTCGTCGCTCGACTGAAGGTTACCGGCAAAGCGATCAATCCTCTCAAACCTAAATTCTCTCGCCAGACCAATGGGCCGGGATCGACTGCCAGATTGGAAGTGCGGCTCACGATGGCTTCAATGACAAGCTGACCTTCAATCCGCGCCAGCGCCGCGCCAAAACAGAAATGACTGGCCCAGCCAAAGGCGAGATGCCGGTTGTCGGTGCGGCCCACGTCGAGCCGATCGGGATCAGGAAATCTTTCCGGATCACGATTGCCGGCGCCCATGACGGCAATCACGGCCTGGCCTTTGCGAATCTGTTTGCCGCCGATTTCAGTATCTCGCGGGGCGATTCGCGCAGTATGTTGACTCGGGCTTTCGTAACGCAGCAATTCTTCTACGGCCGAGGGAATCAGGGTCAGATCATCTCGCAGACGCTGAAGCTGATCCGGATTGCGCAGCAGGCTCAACACGCCGTTGCCAATCAGGTTCGTCGTGGTCTCCTGGCCGCCGACCATCGTGACGATGCAGTTGGCGATGATCTCTTCTTCAGTTAAGCGGTCGCCGTCGATCTCTGCGGTCATGAACGAATGAATCAGGCCCTCGCGCGGCTCAGTCTTCAGGCGCTGGATGGCGTCGCGAAAGTACGCGGACATCTCTTCCACGCAGCGCAGAGTGCGCTGTGTTCGATCCGGGTTGTGCTGAAAGTTACCGAGCACTTCGGCAAAGTCAGCCGACCAGGCTTTCAATTCGTCGCAATCAGATGTTGGCACGCCGAGCATTTCGGCAGTCACGATTGCCGGCAGCGGAGCAGCCAGATCGTTAATCACATCCATCCGTCCCGCGCGCAGCGACGGCCCGATCAAATCGTCGACGATGTCGCGGATATGGGAACGCAGGGCCTCGACTCTGGCCGGCGTGAAAGTCATCGACGCGAGGCAGCGCAGGCGCGTGTGCGCCGGCGCATCCATGAATAACATCTGCCGCATCATGACCTGGGCGATGGGGCCCAACTCTGACAAACCCATGGCCGCAAATTGTTCCGGTGTCGGCGTGCGATCGGCCGAGAAGTCGTGCAGCACCGTGATCACATCGGCGTAACGCGTGACCACCCAAGCGTGCAGATAAGGGTCCCAGTACACCGGAGACTCTGTGCGCAGCCGCTCGTACAACGGATAGGGATTAGCCAGAACCTCAGGATCCAGCAGTTGATAGAGACTAAGCGTTGGGGATGGCTTTGCCGGTTTGTTAGT
>Ga0137404_10000104_pt1 | contig 49611 bp, 69 predicted proteins | sample CZOMad2_1_16fung_FD_108285 | JGI IMG/M metagenome (GOLD analysis project Ga0137404, IMG submission 108285) | Vadose zone soil fungal communities from Angelo Coast Range Reserve, California, USA - CZOMad2_1_16fungal (Illumina Assembly) | ecosystem: Environmental > Terrestrial > Soil > Vadose... | reverse complement strand
TTCTGGTCTTTCCCAAGGTGAAGAGCCTCAGATGAGAGAACAAGCGGCTGCTGAGATAGATAAGCGTAAGGTTGCTAGCCTTCAGAGTTTGGTTGCTCAGACTATCAAGAATAAAGGCAGTAATCTAACTTCTGAAGAAATGTCAGGATTGTCGTCTATAGTCGCGAATATGTCGCAGACTACTAACCCAGACACCGTCTTCGAAGAAGCTTACGGTAAGCAATTCATATCTACGTTAGACAGAACAGCTATGCAGAACCCTGACAGCTTTCTCAACACTGCTAAGCAGAAATATCCAGAAGAGACTGCCAAGATCCTGAATGATCACGGTAGTCTTGTCACTAAACGAGAAATTGTCACTACATACCTTGAAGATGTTGAAGATGAACTGAAGCATCAAGGTTGGTTAGGTTGGGGCTGGGACCAAGCTAAGTATATGGTCCCTGGCTATCAAGACGTTCAAATGCGAGGTCTTACGCCTAAGACTGGCGTCTTCGCTGGTGGTCTTCTCGGAGAGAATTTAGAGAAGCAGCGTGTCGAACTTCTACGTCTTCCGCAAGATCAACTCTTGCCTGCGTTGAAGCAGATTGTAGAACCAATGCGTCGCGGTATGCTTGGAGGCAATCCTACCCTTGCAGCGGATTATCTCCGGTCTGTGCTTGGTACTTCTACGCGTGATATTATCCTTAAAGACGTTGCTCTTGGGTTAGACGTTACCGGTTTAGGTCTAGGCAAGTTGGGGTATAAAGCTGCTAGTAGACTTGTTAGAGGCGAAAGTACTCTTTTGAAAGATACAACAAAGGCTGCAGAAGATATGGTTCAAGCTTCTGCCGATCCCGGTGTGTCTAAGAGTACTATGGAAGCTGCAGCAGGTGATCTAGAACAGTCTGCTGTCACCAGAGCGACTGCGAATGCTGTCGGCGATGCTAAGAATTTGACTGATCCTAGGAAGAGAGCTTTAGAAGCTCTGTCTGATGTTTTTAGGACAGACCTTCAAGACATCAAATCCCGTCCTGGCAAATACGGTCAAGACATCGTTAATCGTATTGAACAGCAGAATGCAAGTACCGTAGGTTCTGTCCTAGACACAGCTGAGAAGATTTCTAAGGTAGAGCGCCTTCCTGAAGTCATGAGCAATGAGACGTCAGTCCGTTTAATCATCGACGGTATGAAAGATACTTACCAGGGCCTGAAGAATACTATAATCGATACTAGCCGTCCTTACCGTGAGAACATTGCTGGTAATTGGTTCGTTGACTTTCATCTAGGTAATGCAGACGGAACTTACTTTACTCAGAGGACTGTCGCTGAGAATGCGTTAGAGTATTACGGTCTTAAGAGTGGTCAGATCGTTGAAGGCAGCAGTCTATCCAAAACTAAGGCTGCCAAGAATGTAGAGACGATCCAACGTCAGATAGCTAATGCTGAAGAGACTGTCAAGAAGATCGAAGGACGGATCAAAGAGAATAAGTACAGTACTCCTGAGAAGGCTGCTAAAGATCAGGATACTCTCCAGTTCCTGAAAGAGGAAGCTCTCCCCGGTTACAAAGCCAAGCTTGATCCCGCGTTAGCTCAGAGAGCTACGGTAGAGCAGCAAGGCTTAGGATATTATATCAAGGTTACTAAACCTATAAACGAGACTGACGATGTAGTCAGAGACGTCATAGCAAGTACGACTAACACAAAGATTCCTGACAATACTATCTCTTCATTCTTCAATGCATGGGGTGTCGGTAAATACCGAACTCCAGAAGAGACTTTGTCGAAGGCTGAGCGTGCTAATCGATTGATCGTCACATACACACCGTCAGCAATCTTCGAAGTTCTTGCCAAGAACGCTCCTACTATTCAGAAGCTTTCAGGCGAAGCTATCAGTAAAGGTAGCAGATTTTCTAAGGCTGGTAAGAAGTGGGAAGAGTTCCAACGTGTGTTAGAAAATGGACAAGAGTTGTGGGACGCAGAGACTAAGCAGAAGGGTTACTTCTTCAAGAGTCCCGGTGAATTAGAAGAAGCTTACATGTCTTGGTTCAAGCGCATGCCTGATCAAGACGAGATAGCGGCTTACTTCGAATTTAAACGAGGGATGGAAATTGATCGTGTCTTTAGAAACATAGCAGAACATCGTAATCAGACTCGTCTAGGTGCTGAAACACATCGTGTTATTTCTGCCGATCCAGACGGCAAAGCTATTCCTTCTCCAGAGTTCTCTGGTATGACTAAGAAGAGTATCGGTGGTAGTACGGATAACGTAGCCATCATAGGAGAAAGATACGGACATGAAAAAGTTCGTAATCTCGGAGACATCTCTGTCAAAGATAAGAAGGAGATGCAGGAACTAATCGATGGTGGAGAATGGAAGTACTTCGAGATGTACAATACTGATTTACGTCCATTGAAGGGCTACGGCAGTATTGGAGACGACAAGATACGGTATGTCCTCGCTAAGGTGTCTGAAACCAGAGATTTAGACTGGAACCATATCCCACGTCGTGGCGGTGGTCATGTCGAATACGAACATCCATACTACATCAAACAAGCTAAAGTTAAGTACGACAACGCCAGTGGCAGTAATTGGTATGAAGGTGATACTACGATTATGCCGATGATGGTGCATAAGATGGCACAAGATGTTGCTGGTAAGTTAGACACAGTCCGTAAGTATCTGCTGGATAAGAATGAAGTAGCTGCCCGAGACTATTCAAATAATAACCTTCATGTAGAATGGAAAGAAGTAGAAGGTTGGTTCAAGGGAGAAAAGCTTCCTAACGGTGAGTGGCGTGGAGCCCGTCTTAGTCTGAAAGAACCTATTCAAGTAATCGATAAGAATAAATCTCTAGTCGATGTAGACAATAATCTTGCTAAGAGATACGACAATTTTAGGAATGGAAATAAAGAAGGCAATGCTGCCCGTCAGAACCGTGTACAATTCTCTGAAGAACGAGATGCCTTCGATGTATTCACATTAGAAAATAAAGGTACTGCCCGTAATCCTCTCTACAATCTTATACAGGCGGATAAGGTTGATCCTATAACCAGCCTCAATCGTGGGTTAGAGCGGATAGCTAAGTCAAACTTCATGGATGATTATAAGACCATGAGTGTCGAGCATTGGTTGCAGCAAGCTAAGAATTGGCTCAATGCGTCTGAGTCTGAGATCAGACATTCTCCATTCTATTATTTCAGAGAAGCTAAGTTTCTGCCTAGCGCTCCTGCTGATCTTAGGGGACGACTAGAGACTGCCAAAGCTCATATCGAACAGCTAATTCAACAGCCGAGCGAGACTGCAGCTAAGCTTCATATTATAAGCCAGAAGCTTTCAGACGCTACTTACGATAAACTGGGTCCTAACTCAGTCTTAACTCCTGAATGGGATTTGGCTAAGCTTCGTGATCCGTTTAAGTTCATCAGGACTATAACCTACCATGCAGCGATGGGACTTTGGAGTATACCCCAATATATAGTCCAGTCCGGCAATTATTCTAATATCCTTGGTATTGCGGGAGCTAAATATGCTGCTCCAGGTACGTTAGGTGCACAACTCCATTTCTGGAGTAGAGTTAATTCTAATCCCGAAATCATTGATTTCTTAGACAAGATGGCTAGCAAGTTCTATATCCCAGGAACTTCTCGCTATAAACCTGGAGAGTTCAAGGAAGCATTCGAAGAGTTTAAGAAGACTGGCTTCGGTAATGTCGGTGGCGAGTATGCTGCGTTAGACGATCCTATGAACCAGAGGGTTGTTTCAGCTGCAGGACAGACATTCTTAGATGCTAGTACTTTCTTTGTCCGGAATGGTGAACGTAATTCCAGGTACGGTGCTTGGTATACGGCTATGAAAGAATTCAGAGACGCTAAACCTGTCGGACGTATAACCGAACAAGACAGAGCTGACATTCTTCAACGGGCTGATCTTCTCAACATAAATATGTCTCGTGCTAGTAGTTCTGCTCTGCACTCAGGTGCTATGAGTGTCCCTACTCAATTCTATACTTACCAACTCAGGCTGACAGAATTGATGGCTGGAGGTCGATTGACTAGCGCTGAGAAGCGTCGTCTGATTGTTACGAATATGCTTCTGTATGGTATTCCGATGGGTACTGGTGTGTCTGGCATTCCGTTGGCAGGCTATATGCGACAGAAGATGATGGAGAATGGATATGTCGTCGGAGACGACTTCTTCTCATCGACAGCCATGGAAGGAGTATTGTCTGCAGCTGGTGCTGTAATCAGCGGCAAGGGAGACCCGAGGGCTGGAACATGGTACGACTTCCCAGAACGATTAGGTACGAAGGGATTTGATTTCCTTGGCGGTATCAATCGTTCTGATAAAAACTTCTTAGACATCATTGGTGGACCTGCATGGAGTCTTGCTAAAGGTACTTGGGAAGCCTCAGACGGCTTCTGGAGGGTTATGACTAACCTTGTCAGAGACGACGGGGATCTATTCCAACCAGCTCCTGAAGATTTCATAGATCCTCTCAGGAATATCAGTTCAGTCAATTCCTTCTTCAGAACGTTAGCTGCCTTCCATACCGGAAGATGGATTAGCAAGAAAGAAGCTTGGTTGGCAGATACTACTCCATTCCAAGCAGTATTCGCTGGTATAGCAGGATTTAAAGATCAGCGTGTGAATGATATTCAGACTATGCGGAATGCACTTCAACATCAGACGGAATATGAGAAAGAAATCGAGAAACAGTTCCAGCAAGAATATCGTCGAGGTGTCATAGCAAGTCAAGACGGTAATGAAGAATTAGCTACTAAATTCTTTACTCGTGCGAAGGTTCTTCTGACTATCGGGGGTTATCCTGAGGATAAGATATCCGGTGTTGTCAGCAGAGCTGCGGCAGAAAATCAAAGTATATTAGACAAAGTAACGTTTGACTTCTATGTTAAACGCCCGAGCAATCAACAAGACAAAGACGTAGGCATGGATGCTCTGTCAAGATCAGAACGCGTCAAAGCTAAACAACGTGGAGAAGAATAATTGGCCCAGATTAATACGCCAATCCAACCGACTAACGATCCTAACTACGAGCAACGTAGTCGTCCTGTAGATATACCTGATACCATCAAACCTCGTGGTGTAGAAGAGAACCGTATCCTTCCGAAAGGTCAAGAGATCGCGGATCGGAGCGCAGAGTACCTCGGTCAAGCTGCAGCGTATGGTTTGCAAGGGCAAGCTGTGGCTGAGAAAGGCTATGGCGATCTATTCGCAGGCATCGTAGGCATCGGAGACTTCATGGCTAAGGCCGGAGTCCACATGGTCAAGAAAGACATCGAGGATCAGGTTTACGAAGTCGCTAACAAAGAACGTCTAGCATTCACAGCTGAACTGGAAAAGATCAAGGCTGGTGGTGGTAAAGGTATTCTCGATGCTAATGCAGAGATGGGGGAAGAAACTCCCCAAGAGATCTCAGACCTCCCAGACACGCTAGGTACTCTCCAGAGTGCCAGAAATGCGGGCAAGTTATCCAAGACTGACTACCAAGGAAGACTTCTAGAAGCGGCGAAGGACTTACGGAATAGATACCCAGGCTTTAAACAAGAGATTGATCATGAATTCACAAAGGTGACTGGAGTTAATCCAGCCAATGCTGTGATTACTGGTTTGATCAACGATATCAATCGCGCGAATTCTAATCAGAATAGTGAACGTAATCGACAGTTGTCTTTCATTCGTAGTCGGTCTGGATATCAGGGTGCAGAAGACGCTTATCGTAAGGTAGAGTCTGGCGAATGGGGAGGAACAGACGTCGTAAAATGGGCAGCTCCACAAGAACGTGCCCGCCTAGAATTGACTGACAGAGCTGCTGTCTTTAATGACAGAAAACTCTCGACGGAAGATCGAAAGCAGAGAGGTAAGGAACTCTTCGATACAGGCATCGCAGCAGTCGTTCAGACTAATGTAGAAAACTTCATGAGCCGGATTGGGATTAGCTCTCAAGCTGATGCAGAGGCTATCGCTGCCAAGACGCAGAATGGCGAGATTACTTCTAAGCGATGGGCTGAGATCGGAGACGAATGGCAGAATAAGCAGCTACAGTTACGACAAGCTATTCTTAGAGATGCTCGAGAAAAGGGAGTTACTGCAGCCATCGGCATCGATGAAGTCAACGCCCGGACTGACGCAGCCATGAAACAAATGGATGAAATCGGCAAGCGCATCTTTAATCGAGACAGCGGTGGTATTTATAAGACAGCTCAATGGATTAAGGCCCAAGGAGATGAAGACCAAAAACGTCTGCTTCAAGACAGCGTTGTTGGAGCTGACTTTAGAAGTATTGAGACTATCCGACGTATTGGTGGAGAGCAATTCCTTCAGAGCGAGAATCTTCGTAAGCTAACTAATGGTTTGAGTGGAAGGTTTAGCAATTATCAAGATCGTTGGATCAAAGCCATTCAAAGTCAGACTGATATGGCGACTGACGGTGTTCCGATTACATTGAACAGAGCGTTCGATGAATTCAGAACTAAGATGAAGGATGCGACTGACTCAGAGAAGCGCAAGATGAATGCGAGTATGATCGATGAGATCACTCGGATTGCTGATCCGAATGTTCCTGACTCCATCAAGGTTAATTACGCTTTAACAGCTTTCCATCCAAACAATAGAGATTTCATCTCTAAGCTGAACATAGACAGTAAGGATGAACGTGGGAATGTCATCCAAGGTCAGAATGCAGTCTTTCAGAAGTTTACTTCGCCTGAGATTACAAAAGAGATGTACCGGTTAGGACAGACACATCCCGGACTGTGGAAGAATTACGTAGACTGGACACAGGAAACTCTAGGCAACGAGTTAATATCGAGAGAACTCCGTTATCTCGGAGAGATCCGAAACCCTGCCATCAGGGTTGGCTGGGATAGCGACAATAAACGGTTTACAGACCCGACGTATAATGTCACACCAGAGAACGCTAAACGATGGGGATTGAAGGGTCCTTATCCTGACGCCGAATTCCATGTTGTCCAGGGTGCTATCAGTCGTATCAATGCCAATCTTTCTAACTTCAAACATGTTGCAGAAGTGGGCGGCGGGAGTGTTGAAGCTTTCATCCTAGGCACTATCGCTCAAACAGTCGGTCCTCAAGCGTTGTCTCAGGTAGATAATATCCCAGCCGACGTTGCACGTCAGATTGGTCTGACTCAGCTGAAGAAGAGAATGCAATAATGCCCATCGCAGTCGGTGATAAAGTCTATGACGATGAAGTCCAATACAAGATGGACAGTATAGGTATTAAACCTGTCGAAGGAGATCCGCAGGGACAGCCTATGACTATGCGTACCCTGCCTGCCCAAGCCACCGAACAACCCGAACCACAGACTAGAGATCGCGTTATGACTCCACAACAGCTGGAGCAGAACCGGGCTATCGTACGAGATCCGAATAACATCTACAACGATCAAGGCGAGATCGTAGACTACTACACGCCACAGTTTCAGCCTATTCCTCCCACGCAGAGGGAAGGAGACCCGTTATTCACACCCACCTCGTCTTCTACAATGCCTCTCCAAGCCCCTACGGAGGTCACTGGTGCGTTAAAACCAGTAGGAGGTACTGGGACACCGGGAAATCAGTACGAGACTAGTTTAAGTCCTACTGAGGAGGCTAAATTCCAAGATTGGAAGGCAAAGAATGCTCCTAACGATTCAGGATTCGACTATGATCTGAGAGGTGCTTTTCAAGCAGGTGTACAGCCAGACAAAGAGACAGGACATTGGCCTGACACGTTTAAGAAACCCAATCATCCTACTTTCTCTGACCAATCTCAGTACGCTAAAGATCGTCCAGACTTAGCTGGCCATTGGGTTGGAGATACCTATTATCCAGCTCCAAGTTATATGAATCCTCCTGAGAGACAAGCTCCTTTCCCTCGTCCTCGGATGACCGAGATATTGTCTGGGCTTTATGAGACCGCAAAGAATGCGTTTAGTTTAACTCAAGCTCCTGAATGGGGCGTGGATCCAGAAACTGGGGAAGTTCACACTTCTACCCAAGCTATTGAGAAGGCTGCGGATTTGGCAGGCCTTATGACCTTCGGTCCTGCTCCTGTCGCTTCTAAACTAGCTGAAGGCAGTCTAGGTTCATTCGCCGGTGTTACGTCGAGGACTGTAGACAAGAATAAGCTAGCTGAGGCTCAGATCTTAGAAAGTCGTGGACTTCCTCGGGGTATGATCGGAGATGTTAGAGATTATATCTGGAAGAAGACGGGGATGTTCAGAGGCGCTGACAATCGTTGGCGGTATGAAATCCACGATTCCGATATGAAGTTGAAAGAAGGAGCTTTCGATAAGACTGTCGACGGGGATAAAATTACACTCACTCCCAAAGGATCAGGTCTTCCTGCTCTGAAGGATAATGCTTCTCTCGAAGATATTTTAGACTTTCTACAGAAGGGTCGAGGCAAGGCACAGACTCTAGAACAAACGATAGATCATCCTGAATTATTCAAAGCATATCCTGAGTTGAGAGGGCTTCAAGTTAAAGAACTTCCTCCTGAAGAAATTGCAATGGGTACGAAGGGAATGATGTTGGGGAAGACTCTCTTTCTGTCCCCCGATCTTAGTCAAGAAGAAGTTCGAAGTGTCATAATGCACGAAGTTCAGCATAGGATCCAGGATATAGAAGGATTTGCCAGAGGCGGTAGTTCTGAAATGTTTAGGACTAAACAGCTCGATGCTGCAGAAGCCTTCTTCAAGAATGTTAGAACGAGGACTGAAAAGGATATAATTGCGTCTGGGTTTCTCCCGGAAGAACTTTTAGACCTTAAAGCAGCCATATACGATAATCTTAAAGGAAAACCAATCTCTCCTATAGTTAAAGAAGCTCTGGAAAGTGCTAAGGATTCTCCAAACTTTAAGAGATTGAAAAATATAGTTCAATCAGAGATTCTTCTAGAAGACGCAGCTAATGCGCATCATAAGCTGTATAGAAGGCTGAGAGGAGAAGTCGAGGCTAGGAATGTTCAAGCTAGATTATATTATGAACTTGAAACGAAGAAATTAATTCCTCCATATAGATCGGAAGAATTTGATATGCCTCGAATGTTCCAGAATGAACCTCCACCTCCGTGGGGACAAGGTCCAATGAAGTCTGAAGGAGAACCGATCCAATTCAGACGTGCTGCTAATGTAAATGAGCCAATCTCAGATATGCAAAGAGAAGCTTTAAAAACTCAATTAGATGCTTATGAGAAGGCTCTTAAAATGACTCCCGAAGAAAGGGCGGCAGCTAGAGAGGAGAGAAATAAAGTACTTTCTAAGAAATATATTCCTGAAAAAATTGATCGAAAAGCTGAGCAAGAAGCTTTAGATGCTGCAGATAAATCTTGGAAAGAGATGGTATTGAGAAGTGTACAAATATCTAAACTAAATAAACAGATAGATGATCTTATGAAACAATATCCTCACTCTGAATTTGATAAGGTTAGATTAAAGAAATTAAGACAAGATAGATCGGATATCGAAGGATGACAATAGAAACAGTATACGTACCAGCTACACCTAGACCCACCGGTTTCTTATGGTGGTTCCGTAATGGAGATTCATGGCATGCTCCAGAAATAAACAACGGAGAGCCATATCTTCCTAATGTAAAGAATCAATTTCTGAGAGACTTTTATTGGTTCTGTCGCAATCCAATCGGCAACTTTATGGGATTTGTAATAGGATTCGAAGGGAAAGGTTACTGGGTTAAAGGACCTGCACCAGTTCTTTTAACAACATGGTATGATGCTAATCCACATCAATATGGTTGGAAGTGGTCCATCATCAATGGATGGGCTCCATTCATCAGTTATTCAGGTAAGAGAGTACTTTGGTATAATGGTTGGAGACCTGCTTCAGGTGGCTTCGGAACTAAGTTTAATATACATTCAAAAAGCTAAATAGACAAAAACGCCTATCATAGGCACAAAAAAACCCCCGACATTACATCGGGGGTTTTCGTTTGAGTTAGTTCAGGCTTGGTACTGCCAGACCTTGAACGTCTTCAGTGCTTTGCGAGCCTCTTCGATCGAGGCAGTCGTCACCGTATCGATGACTTCCTGAGCAGCCTCTTTGAGGACTGCCTTCGCGGCCATGTAACCTTTGTGGTCAGGCTTATCCTTACCCCAACGAATTCCGTACTCGTTGTTGTAATGGATGATATCTTCGCCGACCCTGTCGATCGCATCCTGATCGAGAGTGTAGTTACCCTCTTCAATGGCTTTGATCAACTCTTCGGCAGTCTTAGGACGATCTTCTGAGTCCATGAAGAACTGCTTACGAAGATCTTTGTCGAGCTTGTTAGTCACTTGACTGACACGCTGGGTGAGGAAGTCACGCTGTGTTGCCTCGACAGAGATCGGGGCAGCCAGAGCAACGACAGACGTTGCAACTTGGGGGGCGTCAGCATAACGCATGGGGGTTATCCCTTCTTGATTTGAACTCACAGGATTGCCGAGGTAGTCTTGAAACAGCTCGTACATATTCTGTGGCATCGCAGGTTTGCAAGATGCTATAGTATCGCAAGGGAGAGTTTTTAATTTATATTCCATTTTAATCTCATAAAGAGGGGGAGCAGCCTGAGCATACTCCCCGAGTACCCGACATTACATCGGCAGTTTAACTTTAGTCTTCCTTGACTTCCGGGGCGTCGGCTCCGGGGGAGTCGAGGGGATCGACTGGGTAGTCACCGTCGTCTTGGACGAAAACAGTGTCGTCTCGGACGGGCTTGTCATCCACGTCCAAAACGTCTTTAGTTTCTTTAACATGTTGGTTCATGCCTTTTTCCTTTGGTTGTATTAACCAGATCACAATATCATTCTTTCTTTATCTTGTCAATGCCTTGATTTTCGCGGCGGTTGTCTTCGTCTATTCGCAGTCCTGCTGACCACACGGGTAGCAACACGGTCAAGGCTACCAGTCCGATGAAATCCAACGTGGTCAAGCTCTTTGAGATCACCTTTATGGACTCGTCCTTGTCTGAGTGCTTTGCGTCTTGCTCGGTTACGGGCAATACGACGTTTGACTTGCGCCGGAGTATCCTCATACGTTGTTTCCTTCGCGTAGTTCCTGTCCGTCCGTACCAACTTATTCCTTCCTTATTCTTATTCCGATGGTGATTACATCCGTCGGTTTCTTGCCCACGATCTCATCCATATTGATGGAAAAGACATCGTCGGAATCTTTCAATTTCTTCACGCTACGGAGGAATGCCTCGACTGCAGCATGGATATTAGCGGTGGAGATTTCGATCTTCTTGTCTTCACCGAACTTGTCAGAGAACTTCTTTCCGAATGTCATCTTCTGCTTCCTTCTGTTGGAGGTCGGCAGTTCGTCGCCTAACGTAGGCGCTTTCTTTTTTCGCACTTTGTTCTTTCTTTTCAGCTTCTAGCTGCATCCGTTCACGACGGTTACTTGGATGACGTTTCTTCATTCGAAATCCAACGGTTTAATCGAAGGGAGTCTGACAAACCCTTCTTCGACTAGAAATTCTAAACAATCTTCGGTAGTCTTATCGTTCAATTCAAGTATCTCTTCCAGAGTGTATGTCTCTAGAATATTCGCATAGTTCATTTAGGTATGTGGAGGAAATCCAGGATCGGATCAAGCGTTTGATATTTATCTGCCAGACCAATCAACAGACAGAGGAGAAACATTACTCCTGCGCCAATCATGATATACGTCGTTTCTTTCTTTTCTTTCGACACTTCTTCTTCCTCGGTACTATCCAGCCGGAGTAGTCTCTGACGAGGTACTCGTACGCAGCCTTGAGTAAGTCTGAGCCAAGGTCTTTACGGTGTCTTCCGACGACGTATCGGTTGCAATGGATACAGAGAAGTCCGCGGATTTCTCCCGTTTTGTGATCGTGATCGATAGAGAGTCGATGTTTGAAATTCGAAGCAGCTCTTTTACAAACTGCACAACGACCTTCTTGGGACCTGTATAAGTAATCATATTGTCCTTCTGTTATTCCATATCTGAGTAGCAATCGTCTGCCGCGCTTAGAAATAGGGGAGATTTTATTCTCCCCTTTTCCTTTAGCCTTCGGCATTCTTCAGCCATTCGAGGACAGCGGCCCAGTCACCAAAGACATAGGTTTCGCTAGTGTACGAAGAGCTGAAAGTGTCATCCTTTTCGGACTCAGTCTCAACAGACTTATTGACAATATAGCCATTCTCAGCGTCGGTGATATTATAATTAACTGCAGTATTCATGGGATATCCTTTTCTTTCTTAATTATAACATTAATCTATAGGTTTGTCCAGACCATAGTAATGCTCGTATGGATTGAAGCATTCTTTGTGGAAGTATGTTTGATCAAATATCTTTTCATCTCCTTCTTTGATAAAACCGTTACATCGATGGCAAGTAACTTTACCACCATGACTTGGATCAGTTATATACGACTTGTCCATGACGATTTACCTCGATTACATCAGGTTTCCTCACTACCTTAGTGAGGTATCTTGGTCCGTCGGAGTAGAGGAAGGTTCTGAGGCCAGGGAAGCACACATGTTTGAAAGCGCTGTAGCTTGCCGGGACATCAAGTCTAACGTTTCCTGCTTTACCGTCGGCGACCGTACCGCAAGTGCAAGGGGGTGGCTGATCGAGACCCACAATTCGTTTATAGTCATTAATTCTTTGAAGGATATGATCCGGTCGGAGTTTGTGTTCATATAGCACCATATGTCCTAGTTGTTTGTCAACAGCGAATAAATATCCGACATCTTTAGTTCTGACCAGAGGGTCATTAGCCGAAGCTGCAAGATAGCCATCCAGTTGATCCAGATACCCAAAACTGTCAGAATCCCCAAGCGTGTGATCCTTGAACTTGATAAAGCTGCGACTGGCAGTAGATTTGACGTCGACCACACAACCGTCAATAACACAATCTCTATGACCGGTGATATCGAGAAGAGATAGCTCATCTTGCTCTCCTGTTACTTCGTGTCCAGCTTGTTTAGCCCACGCGATTACGAGGGCTTCGATTAGATGTCCATAAGTGAATTTGACCACGGCGGAAGCGGGGAGGGGTTCTGCAAGCCCTTGACTATGAATGGAGTGCCACAATGCTCTTGGGCACTTCGGGCCCAGCTGGCTGAGACGTAGTCTAGGTACATCCGTTCTAGCTCCAAACGAGCGTCGGAGTCTGACTGTGACTTCCTCGGCGTACGTCTTTGCCACTTCTTCGGTGAACCATCCTTGTTTGTTTCCGACAAGACTCTGTATATCCTTGATGAGAGTATTTATGTTAGGCATATGTATTCTTCTGGTAGATCTATGGGTTTACCGCTGAATGAACTCGGTTCTTGGTATTCTCCGTCGTACCAATCATTATCGCACCTTACTAATGTTTGGATATCCACTTCATCAATATCGTTATAACCACTTTCATATCCTCGTCCAAGGACAAACATATCTTTCGGTAGCTTTTCTAGTTCTTTAATCAAATCTGATACGATCATTTTAATCCTTTAATAGGACCTAGAGGGTACAACACCCACAGTGTGGCCTTTCTTAGGGACCTAGGTCCTAACTACGGGAGCATAGCTCCTTACTTACCAGAAATCGTTGTGAAGAGCGCGTGAATAAGCGCCACGTACAGAGGCGGCAACGTTATTGCGGCCAACGTCCACATCATATATTTCTGACCAAGCGTAAGCTTGTCTTTGTCTTTAGCTTTCGGTTCGAGAGATTTCAGAGCTTCTTCAAACTCTCTCTTGAACTCTGGCATGTTCTTAAGGACTTTAATGAATTGCTTCACTGTCAAGTCCCTGGCGATTTTCTTCTTTGTCGGAGGCGCTTCCAGTTTCTTATCGAAGAGCAACTCCAACATCATTCGTTCGAGGTTCTTCATGTTCGTCTCCTAAGCCAGCGAAGCTGGCGTCTCTGATTTGGGAGGCGGGAACTATACCTGAAGAAGCTTTCACTGCTCTTGGTACTACGTTCCCGCCCTAATCAACTTAAGGCGGCATCTCAAACCGAGAGTGGTATTTGAGAAGTTTAGACACAGTGTTCATGACGCACATAGCGCGTCTCCTTCTGCTAGAGGATCGCTGCGTATTCGGTGTCTGGTTCTCGTACCTTCCATTCCGGTGGTGCACTAATCTGGTGCGTTGAAATTCATGGACTTGCAGACAAGGAGTCTTCTGTTACAGCTACGGTCAGCAGTATGTGAAACTGCTCTAGCCTCTAGGCATTGAGGAATTGCACCTCGTCGTAGTTCCGCTGCTCCATTCAGCTCCGGCTAGGCTCATCGCCATCGCGCAGGCTTATGTCAGTAGTCTGTTTCTAAGATGGGTCGTTAGCCCTTTCTTAGTTCGATATCGTTGTGAACGCTGTCTCTCTAACATGTTCTTGAAAGCTCTCTCGACTACGTCCATATGGGACCTGAGTTACGGTCAGGCTTTACGGTCTTGCCCTAGAACTATCTAGCTTTCGGTGCTCCACGTATAGGAGTTCTTACCTCGATATCCTTCCGATGTCGGAAGATCAATGACAACCAGTGAACGACTGATGCCATTCTTCGTAAGCTCTTCGCTTACGGTTGTCATCCAAACAGGGTCGGTCAGTAATGCTTAACTCTCAGCAGACTACCCGACGGTTTCCCCTAGGCTATGTCTACGATTGTCGCATACTAGACTGATCGAACAGTCCTCAACGTTTCAAGGCGTGTCTCGGTTAATGGACGTTTGATCCTGAAGGAACTCTAACCTTTCGGGTCTACGATTTCCTAACAGTCTGATTGAGAGATTGAGAGTCTCTGAACCAGCTATCGGCATTCGATGCATGGCGTTATGTGGTTAACTTCCGTCCAGGCTGTAAGCTTAATACACAGGTCGTGCTCGACACGACATCAACCAGTTTCACCCGGCTTGCATTCCGCAGAGCGATCCATACTTCATTGACAGCTACACCCAGTCTGGACGACTCGAACATCCCGCTGTCATTGTCTGATCTACTACCCGCAAGGCCTCCGTACACGGAGAGAGGTCACGCTCCTCTATTTCGATCAGAAAGATTGGCTCATTTCTGCCACTGTGTAACTCCTCGGCTATGGAAGATGGAGAGTTACGCTGCATCCTTGGTATCAATTCTCCTTAGGAGATCATCGTTTCCTGTGCACCACAGTTCCCGAAGAGATACCGCGAGTTCCACTCGTAAGGTTTTATATACCGGCTAATGAGACCGGTGCACGTTCTGCTTACGACAAAGTCCGCTCACGCTCCAGTTCTTTACCGGGTTCGCACCGGTTCCCTTTTGTCTAGGGTGTCCCTTCAGCGCCTATTGCTCGACAACTAAGTCTTCACACTAGTGCTTGGTATACGGCGGATTAACGTGGCATCTCCGTATATTTCACTCCACGACCTCAATCACAGACGAGACTAGACGTCTCGGACTCTCATGCCCGGCCTCTTTCAGGGCTGTGGTTTTCGACTGAGGAATTTGCTTCATTCACTCCAGACGTGGAGTCTTACTCCAATCCCGGCTGTCGTCTCTAGCCACCAGAGTTGCCTCTATGCAGCTCCACACCTCTACTGCGTTTGGATCGCAGGAGGAACCGTGAGCGGATCGTCACTCCGCGGGCCTACTTCAGACGGTTTGCCCTACTCACGGGATCATCGTATCCACTCACTCGGTATTGCTAAAAGCAACGCCACGTAAAACAGCAGCGTTACAAACGTCATGATTAATTGAGCCACGACGACAGCTCCTACAGTTTTCCAGAAAGTCATATCTTCACCTTAGAAAGTATGTTCGGGCTGATCTCTCAGCTCGTCAACCTTCGCTTTCGTCTCAACATCATAGTCTGAGTCAGGATTGAATGGAACAAGGTTGTCTACCCTAATCCCTTCTAACCTAGCTGCAACAGCCTTACCCCCTCCGGGAGTTCCATGAGTATACACTTCAAGGATGATGGTAACATCGCTGCCATTCCCAACAGATACCCCACTAGGAAGGGGGGAACCGTCAGCCATAGCCACAGTAGGAGGAGAGAAAATAAGTGTCTTGACTTCTCCAGTCTTGAGTCGGATGTCTCGCTTGGGGCTTCTTTTAAATCGGATGTTATATCCATCCTCGTCCTTTCTCATAGTATTCTTCAAGCCTCTACTCTGAAGTTCTCGAATGACTTCGAGGTCTTCAGGAGTAGGCCACAATTCGACAGACCATTCATCAAATCTGTTCAGTCGAGTCACATGCGCCCACTTGCATTTACCTTTGACGGAAATGCGCTTCGTCTTTTCATAATTAGCCATTATTTCTTAATTTCATCCACTTCTACAACTTCAATATCGATAGCGTCTGGATATGTCTCCCGAACGTAATCATAGCCGAGGCTCTCCGCCTCATCGCGGGTCTCTGCCTGAAACGTCATAGCACCGCCGGTGCGCATGGTATAATCGTATTCTACATTCCAATCTTTCATTTTAACCTCAATGTGTTTTTGACCAATTAGTAGCGATAGTGTAATCTTTTAAATCATCGTTCCAGTAACTGCCAGCAAGGGGACATATCAATTTTAGGTCCTGTCCAACTTCTTTTAATGACGAAGCCATCATCTCTGCGATAGACAAGGCTGTGTTCATATTGTTTGGACATTCTACCTGCCATTCATCGTGGACAAGGTTAACCAACAAAGCATCGTAATCTTTCAAATTATCGTGCCACACTAACGTGGCACGTTTCATTACTACAGCTTCCCCGTTTTGGAGATAACCTGACATTGCAAGATGTTTTCTCCCTCCGAATGTTTCTGAAGGGATTTTAACTGGACGACCGTCAATGCCAGTGAACCATCCTCGTTTTGCGTCAGCAGGTATGACTGTGTCCTTGAGATACGCAAATCCCGGGTACCTTTGAAGTAATCGCTCATAAGCCTCAGCTGCAGACGCCTCGTCGCACGCCAATATCTCTTGGAGCTTTCCCTTTCCCGCCCCAAGGAGAAGTGCGTAGATATATCGCTTAGCAACTTGCCTGCTTTTGCAGACGTCTCCAAGTATTCGTCGATTAAGTGAGTGAGGATCGGTTTTGTCATCCTTCTTCCCCTTTACCAGAGCTTCGGTAAATTCAGGATCATCAATGAGATGAGCAAATATCCGGAGTTGTATTCCTTCGGCATCGACACCTATGAGTAGTCGGTTCTTAGGTGCCTGCCATAAAGAGCGGAGTTCTTTGCCGTATAACTTCTTGTTGCCGGCCGTATCGAACTCTAGGGGAATGTTTGCGGTGTTAGGCTGACGATGCGCCATCCTGTGAGTCCAGGCACCAATCCCGTAGAACTTACCGTGTATGCGGTGGTTCGTTCCGTGATGGTCCGGGGTCGCAAGTCCCATCCACTCTGTAAGAGTACGGCGTCGGGACTCAAGCAGGATGCGGCGAGCTAGAAGACGCGCTGCTGGGGGAGCAGAAGGAGGAAGCGTCTCTAGGTTATCTTCACATATCTTCCAACCTGTTATTCTTAATTGATTATACTTAGTATATAGTTCTTGATACCTTATGTCAAGTGCTTCGTCTCGCTTAGTATGACGTAATTTATTTAACTCACGTTCTACTTCTTTGTGAGTGTCGGTTTTGACTACCGGAGACCAGCCAGCTTCATTAAGAACTTCAATAATTTGTTTATGAGAACTAGGATTAAAGTCAACCCAGGAACAATAACAGAATGGAGCACCAACAGACATAGAAAGAATATCTTGACGAAGAAGTTTCGGTATAGAAGTAAGAGAGATAGTACCATGTTTGGTCTCCTTAGGTGTAACCTCGCGTATTAACTTTAGTTTAGAAGGGAAAGCGAGACTAATATTACTATCTATAATACCTAATTCTTTTTCTACCTTAGATAATAACGATATTGCTTTACCATTATTGAAACTAAAGCCATTAGTACTAAGGTTATTAACAATACCTTGGAACCTATGTTCTAAGGTTATAGCATCTTTGTACTTAAGGTTATCTATATACTTAAGGTGCTTAAGATAGATACCGTAAGTTATATATACATCACGTGTACAGTAATCTTCTAGTTCCTTACTATATTTCGTGAAGTCCTGGTGTTTTCCTTTTTCATACCCGAACTCTAATCCGTAGTCTTCTACCGAATGACTTTTACGGGAGTAGTCCGCCATCTTTGAGATGATGAGAGTGTCTAATGTTTGTTGAACAGTAAACCGAACCCCAAGAAGATTATCAAGGACTGGGAGATCATACCCACAAAGATTGTGGCCGACAACGAGTGTACAGCGAGAACTAAATCGTCTAAACTCTTCTGCTGTTTCTCTATCGTCCGTAACGTGTCTAAATACATGGTATTCCTTCTTATCAATATCGTAGCAAACTATAACCCAGACCTTGTCTGGATTGATCAACCTGTTACATTCAATGTCTAATACTATTCGCATAATCTCATTAATGCTGGCCCGCTAGATTAACAGGCCAGCAATCTTTATCGAGTGACTGTAGCGCCACAATGTTTGATGAAACCCAGGTCGATGCATCCATAGGATACATTCTTGCTGAGCCAGACACCGCCGACGATGATGCCGACGGTACACGCAGAGATAATCAAAACCTGAGTAAATCGGTCCATTCCTAGTCTCCTTCGGTCGGTATGACCTAAGGGAGGAGACCTAAGCGGCCTCCTCCGAATGTGCGCTGATCAGAGACTTCAGGACAGCCTCATGTTCTTTGATGCTGCCGGTGCGAGACCCGTCTTGATTTCGTTCCTCGCACCACTTCTTAGCCTCCTGAACCATGCGCATAGTCGACCAATGAGCTTGGTCGTAGCTATACACTTTTCCCATTTTCTTCTTCTTTTTCTGTCGGGATGTGCAGGATTTGCACTAGCGTATTCTGTTTCCAGAATTTATAACCGATGTGACGTTCAAACCGTCCATCGTGGGCGTTCTGAAGCAGAACCGTCACACCGGCCTTAGAACATAACATATATTCGTCGAGGAAGGAAGTGTTACTTCCGTTCAACGCACAGCAAAAGATAGTCCCCAACTTCATACCCGCAAAGTAATCGTCTCCCCCTCCACTACCTGCCGTCTGAGCCTTCGCTTGTTGGAAGTCGATGATCTCTGCTGTGCCTGTTTTCATCTGTCAAATTCCTTTAACTGAATATCTAATAACCGTTTTAATAAATAGTGCCTCCGCCACTTCGTTAAGTAGTCTGGCTTACCATGAGTCCTGACTTCCCACGTAAATAACATATCAACCGCTGAAAGTTGGAATTCTATGAAGAATCTGGCATAACTGCGCATGGTCCACTCCTTCTAGATAGGCCCTAGGATGCCCTAGGAAGCCCGCTGGTGCGTTATTTCATGTCGGGAGTACCCAGACACCGGGGAAATGGGTCGAGACTAACTTTTGGCATTATTTTAGATATCGGTGCAGGTAATAAAGCGAATAATTCTTAGGCAGGAAAGAGTAGCCTTTTCCTTTAGGTCTTTTGCCTTTGAACTGGGTGCGTGCACCCTTCAAACAATGGACATGTTTGTTTTGTGCACCAACTTTCTGTTCCCACCAGTATTCACTTTCTGCCCAGATCCACCAGTTTCGGTGGCTTGGGTGGATCACTCCGGGTCGGTTCCAAATCGCTTCCAGCTTTTCCTTCAGCGTCATTGAAACTCTCCACTGGTTTGTACTCATACCAGACTTGTCCGTTCCATTCCTTACGGACTAGGATTTCCTTTACCTTTGGCATCGTCCAACCTCCAATCGATTGGCTGTCCTCCTAAATCAATCAACTTGTCGTTGATGGTAGTGAATAAACGCGACCCGACGAATGGATTTCTACTGTTGATGGAGCCCCTCGGTGAGGGGTGTGATGTAACCACGATGGAGTTTTTGGTGAGATCCACATCCGAGATGTAACGCTTGGCCACCGCTCCGAGAAAAGCAAAAACGATCCCTCCCTGTGCGGAAAGTTTGGTGATGATTTCACGTGTAAGGTAAGACCACTCATCCCAATCGTGTGCCAATGAAGCACCTTTTCGAGTACTTGGGATAGCGTTCCACAACAGTACGCCCTCTCGACTCCATTTACTAAGGTCACCTGAAGTTGGTATTCTGTAGTGTAGATCAGACGAGTACTCTTTGAAGATGGTTGCGAGCGTCGGCGGATAATCCGATGCTTCAATCTCTCCGGGAATAGAGAATGCCAAACCTGTAGCGTATCGTGACTGGGGGTACGGGTCTTGGCCGACGATGACGACTTTGACGGCGTCCGGCTTGAGAAGTTGAAGGGATTTAAATAATAGAGGACGTTTTGGATTGTAGACTTCATGTGCCTTCTCCATGTCGTGTAGTCTTTCATTGACTACTTGCCATTCACCGGTAGTCCAATATTTCAATTTCCATAGATAACTCATTAATTAGCTTTCATTATTTCTGCAAATCCGTAATCTTCGGACAGCGTGTATGTTTGGGGGTCGAAGAGGAGGTCACCAGCCGGACCAGTCCTTCCAGAAAACCGATTTTTCCCTACCATGACATGCATTGTGCGCCTTATGATAGGGTCTGCGGATTTTATATCGCGTGTAAGATCGATCCGAATATCCGCAATCTTCGAAATGTTCCTAGATCCTCGCGTTAATCCATCGTCATTGACGTGACTGACAATGATCAACGCGAAGTCTAGTTCTTTAACCATCATCTCTAGTCTGGTCGAGAGATAGTCTAGTGCTCGTCTTTCGTTGTCGCCTCCGAGACCGGACACAACCATAGTAATGTGGTCAAGAAGGATATAGCGACAACCACGCGCAGAAACGAGAAACCGAATTGCATCCAGAATAGTCTCTGGATCGTCAGAACCAAAATGGCTATATATGTGTAGACGCTCATCTTCTTGTACAACGGCTTGTACAGCAGCGTACGCTTCAGCGTCGGTAACACTGCAGTCTGGTAGATGGATCGGTCGTTGGAGATGTATTCCAGCCAGAGCTTGGAGGTGCCGCTTCTTACCTTCTTCGAGGTAGATAGCACCGATCGCATCGCTTGTATTGGTGAGTAGATAATGTTCGATCGCATGGAGAAACTCCGTTTTCCCGACGCCTTCTTGAGACGTCACTAACACGGACTCACCGGTCCGAATGCCATAAGTCATGTAGTTCAATGTGGGAAATGGGTATGGCGTACCATGCTTAGGTACTTCGGACAGTATCTTTTTAAAGTCATGCCAAGAGGATACGATCTGTTCGGGCGTATACCTCTTGGCAGTCCTGAATAGACGGGCTAGTTCTTCTCCTTCTCCGGCTCGGAGATAGTCGTTGGCGTCTTTTCGGAGACCGCCGGGGAACTTGAGCTGGTATATCTTGTTGTAATCGAAGAGACTTGCGACTTCAGCAGCCGCTTCCCTCCCCGGCCCATCTCCGTCAAATGCAAGGTAAATGCGTTCGAATGAGTTAAGCCAGGATCGATCGATTGCAGCGTCCAGCTTCCCAGTACTGCTACTCCTGATACTGACACAAGGAATACGCAGGACCTGATAAAGCGAGAGAGCATCGATCTCCCCTTCCGTGATGATAATATTTGATCCACCGGGGAACTTGTCTCGGCCATATAAACCTCCTTTTGCTATATCGCCTATGGTATGGAAGCCTTTAGGTAATGTCCGGACTTTCATCGATCCGTTAGGATACGGGAAGCCGATAGCAATAGGTTTACCTTCGCTGTCTATCTTTGTCTTTGTATCATAAAATCGAAATGTCTCTTTCTCAATCCCACGATATGGTATATACTCATAAGTAAATTCGGTACTCAAGTATTCTTCCTTCTCCCTCTTGCCGGGGATGTGTGTATTACATGAATAGCAATGACTGTGGCCGTCGGCGTATACACACCGAGCGTCGGAGGAACCACAGTCATCGCAAGGAATATGCTGCTCAACGATTATCTCGTTGAGCTTCTTCGAATGTTCTAGTATACTCATAATAACGTGGTAGCCAATTCTTCTCTATGTTTGGAAATTGAATAGGACACTGAAGAGTAGAGTACCCTCCATCGAGGGATCTGTCCCAGTAAGTCTGACGACCTACGTACATATAAGCTTCGACGATGTGAAGTCTCTCTACGCTTTCTTTTCCTCGCCATCCTTGGAGGGCACGAGGCAGAGGTTTTCCACCCAGCGTCTTCCACGGACCACGAGCTTTCTTTCGATAGGGGAGCAGAAGCTTCACCCTCCGACGTTTGAATTGTACGCCATTACCGTACTTAATGTCAAGGGAAACCAATACCTCAGGTCTGACTAAATGGAGTTGTCCCTTAATCTTAGCACACGGAAAGAACGAATCTTTCTCCGCATGGAGAGGGACGACTGTCTTCGTCGGAGTATTGTAGAATAGGTTGAATCCCTGCATGGTGAATACCGTGGGGTAATTGCTATACCCGTCCATCAGGGTAGGGCCATACTTGACGAGACTGGGGAAGTTCTCGTGCTTGCTTTGATGGCCATCACACACGAATAGAAGCAAACGCTTGTACTCGAATAGCTTGGCTGCATCAGGAGTATGACGGACGTTATGATCCATGTACATCCGCATGGCCGGAGGCGGATAGTTAAGTGCCTGAAGTGCTTTCATGATCTCCTCCTGAGGAAGGGAAGCCCGCCGGGACTGTGATAAGGGGGGTTTACCCGGCGGGCCCACTAGCTAGTGAGAGCAGTCCCTAGCTAATCTACTTACCCCAGGTACTCCAGCCGCTGTTGGCGACCTTGGGCTGAGGCTCTTCCTTCGCAATGGTGGGAGCATCAGTGGAGACATGTTTCCCGGACAGCATGGCAAGAGCTGACTTGCTCTCGATCTTTTCGCGCCGGGTTTCGAGGAAGAGATGAAAGAATGCTTTGCCGTGTGCCTTGGCGAATGCCTCGACATCGGCAGGCAACCAAGTATCGATCTGCTCGGACGTGACGCCGAACCGTTTCGTAAACGTAGGATATTTCTGCTCCATCTTCTGGATTTCGAGAGGGTTTGGGATTTCCTTTCCCTGCCTATCCAGTATCTTGACGATGGTAGTCTCCGCCGCTGTCGCTTCGTCGGCTGACAGAACCATCGAGTTGACCTCGCCGACGACGTCTGGCGTGACGATCTTCGGTGGTACTGACGATCGCATATCCTTTGGACCTTCCTGTTCCAGCTTGTTCTTGAGAGCTTCGAGCGTCTTGGCCTTGGCAGGGTAATCAACGACCCAATACTTCCAACCGGGTTGATCGTAGCCGTCGGGAAGATTGTTCCCACACCCAGTAACACGACGAACGAACGCCTTCTTGTCTTTGTTCGACAAGCCTTTCGGGAGTTCTTCCCAATGGCCGGCAGGCGGTGTTGTCGTGTCCTGTGGTGTAGGCGTAGCAGGAGGAGCATCAATCTTGGTATCCGGTTTCTGCTCAGGAAGACCGAGGGGTGGTGGCTTCGTCGCTGGAGAGGGAGGAGGACTCTCCTGCGCGACAGGGACTTTCGGCCCTACATTCCACCACCCCCCTTTCTTCGCCTCGGCAACAGCCGGGGTAACCGGTTGTTCCACGTAATCGAGGAACATAGAGACTTGGCCCCACGGGTATGTGGAACCAAGCTTGTTCTTGCCCAACCATATAGCATCACCGGTGGGCGGGAGGAAACAGAAGACACCACGGTCACCGATCCTGGCCATGAGGCTGTCGACGAACGTCGGGTCTTTGATCTCAGCAATGAACTTGGCGAGGTCGCCCTCGCTAAGCTTGAGAAATTTATTGAAGTTAGGGATGATCACCTTCTTGGCGAAGTTGACCTCTTGGATGGTGCCGGCCTCGACGAGGGAAGGGAACTCCCCTTCAATGCCGAAGCACATCAGTGGTGTGACGTCGCCGGGCATGAGGAAGTCGAACGGCTGAAGAGAACCTTCTTCCACCTTCTCCAGTTTGGAGAAAGTGAGGAGGACTCGGCTCGAAGCATAGCCCTTGAGCAGGGCTTGGACAGCTTCGAGTTCTGCGCCGGTGTCCATTCGGTCTGACACCAGCAGTGGAGCACCTTGCTCGATTGTCTGGACGGCGTAACCGCCACAACTAGAGAAGTCTTTCAGGACTTTCCGAAGATAAGCTTCCGGAACATCCTTGTCCGGAAAGCGTTCGATGAGGACAGTCTTGTTTGGATTTGACATGGTCTACGTCTTCCTGTGTTTGCCCGTAGGCGGTGAAAACTAACCGGTCTTAAGACGCTTCAGAGCTTTCTCTCCGAAACGCTTCGTCGCATTGATGACGTTCGCCGTAGCAGTCTTTGGCTGGTCATCGGTCGTACCCCATGCAGGGTTCTCCTGCGCAGGTCCTGCTGTAACACCACCACCACGGGAACGTCGTCCCTTGATGGCAGACTTAAGTTGAGCCGGCGTCATTACCGGAACTAAGTCCGGTATGTTATGCGTCTTGCCGATCGCTCGGTAAAACGAATTGACTTCTTCACGGGTCATACGTCCTCCGAGAAATTCATTCTCGCCGAACTCCGTAATCCCATCGCCCCACCTGCCTTTAAGGTAGGCTAAGCGATCGGCCTTCTTCTTCTTGCCCATGAGCAATCCCCTTTGGATGCGCACTTCTCTCCTATGTTCTAGGTACTTCTGGATCGAGGACCTTCGATCCCAGACGACTGCGCCGAAGACTGCGGCTATACACAATACGATGATTGTGCTCACCGTTACGGCTGCGGCATTCTCATAAAGCCAGTTCAGATACTGGTCCACTTTACTTCTCCATCAGGTCGGAATGACCTATGGTATCTTCCTTCCTTCCCGGAGCATCCGCTCCTCGAACTCTCGCTTAACCCGGAGGCGATTGAGTTCTGCCCGATCTTCCTCAGACAGATACCGTCCGCCGCAAAGCTTCTTGTTGCGGTGTTCGAATAGAAGGTGCATCTTTTTGAATGTTGCGCCGCATCCAGTGCAGTATGCTGCACGAGGTCTTTCTGCTGACATGACTAATCCTCCATTAACAAACGGAAAGCCCCGCCAACCGAGGGGAACGGCTGACGGGGCTACGAAAACTAGACTGGGCAAGTCTAGCTCTCGGGAGGGAATGTCTCCGGGATGTTTGGGTGGTAATATTGACTAGGTTCCACCCAATCGATAGTGCTCTCGCACCAACGTTGATATGCAACATCCCGGTTATTGTAAACGATGCTGCGCCGTTTAACGGAGGTCCTCTTGTCGAGGATTACGACGCAGCACCTTTCTGGATTGTGTGAGAAATACATACGTGCCCGGAGCCAACCATCATCGACCAGACGAAAGTACATCCACTCCGGACACGCATCGATTATCTTATCTCGCAATGCCAACGCTTCCTTCCTAGGAATGTTGGAATTGTAGTGCATCAGCTCTGTCTGAGATATGCTCCCGTTCGATAAGCTGTTAGCTGAGTTCTTGTACCACGACATAACCTCGGGGTTAGGACTGGAACCGCCGGACATACGTTCGGCAGAGTACCTCTTCATCTGTCCGCGAGCTTTCGCTCGATAGCGCTTCATCTTGAGGCGCTTCTGGATCATCCATCTTTTAGCCACGGAGTCCTCCTTCCATTGTCTCTACAATAGCAGATCAACTACCTTGTGTCAACTGGACTCTCTGCCGAGTAGCATACGCCTCAGCTGAGATTTGAGCCTTCGGTTGAGTGTGTAACCTGTTGCGATCAATATCGAGCCCAGACCGATCAGGAGTAGTCCAGCAATGTCGAAAAACTGCCATTCGTCTTTTTCTTCTAGACGCTTCGGAGAGTACCTGCCGGCCAATATACCCTGCCGAATCGTCTCAGTGAAACGTTCTTCTTGCCTCATCCTAACCCACCGAAATATCTCTTCGGGGAGAGGCTTTCCCTCGAACATAGATAGAATAGCTACGTATTGTTGGGCGGTTTGGTTGAGCGGGTTATCCCAAATCTCCGCGTAGGGAATGGGCCTCTTCGGCGTCTGAAAGTCTTCACGCTCCAGATTATAAGCAATGTACCGATAGCCGCTAGGAGGACTATCAATCCATCTACCAGAATCATAGCTACGTACAATATTGTGTTTAGTCGGTCCATGGTTGGCTCCTGCCGGCCGGTGTGATAGGTTTAAGCTCGAAATCACTACGCATGCGATGATTAGATACTTCATTCTCTCCTCCTATGGGTCTACGTATTCCCATCTGATGATGGTCACCGACCGACCGGCTAAGTTCTCTTGCTTAATCCAGTCAACTACGTCGTACCAGTCGTCGAAGACTTTAGGTACCTTGTTCCTTTCTGTCCATATTAAGAGACGCCTACACATCATGATCCCTCCAAGAATGTACGCCTTGCCTTATCTCTGTCCCATTCGATCTGTTTCCTGAACTCAGGGTTACCCATATCGATGAAGACATTAGCCTGACGTCTCAGTTCGTCTGCCACCATCGGTGGATTGGTCTTGAGAGCAGACACGACAGTGACCCGTGTCCCTTGTTGCTGAACATCTTCGACTGCCATTCTGAAGTCACCGTCACCAGTAAACAACACGATATGGTTGGCCCATCTGGCGGCCTTGATTACATGGACGGCGATCTCAACATCCATGTTACCCTTCATCACTTCGACCCCGTCGTTGACGAATGTCTTCGTTGGTTTGGTAATCAACGTGTACCCGTTATAGACAATGTAGTCGATCATCTTAAACAACCCGTTAGGATTGTTGACGGGATCTGATTCAGGTAGAGCAGTGAAGTACATCGCCTGTTGAGGGCGGAAGTACTTCAGTATCTTCGCATAGTCGACTTGAAAGCCCAGCTTCTTGCTGGACTCATAACAGTTAGCCCCGTCGATTAGCAGGGCTGTAACCTCCGCCGATGGTCTGTTACTCCACATCAGTCATCCTCCTCTATCCTGACCTTGACGTATTGGACGACAGGGTCTGCCAACGCCTCAAGAATAGCCATGTTCAGTTTGATGGCATCGTCGTAGATGCCATCACAGTGATGACTGGTCCAGCGATACTCTTCTGGGAGTTGACTGCGGCGCTCGTATACTTCTAGAATATACTTTGGCATCTAATCCTCCTTCGTTTGATTCGAGGCGGCGGCTTGGCGAAGAGCGGTGATGATGAAGTTTATTTGACTCGCTTTAAGGTGCACAATCCTTCCATTGCGGACTGTGCAAATCAACCCTTGTGACCTTTCAATCAGGTCAGCCAGCTCCAGCATTTCCTGATTAGTCATCTAGTCCTCCGAGAAATCATAGATCGTGTTGCGGGTGACCATGATCTTGATGTCGAACATGATCAGGTGAACTTCCGACGTATGGGACATCAATTCGTTTGGTTCCCCTAAGATGGGGTGAACTGACAGCCGATCGATGATGGCGGTGTACTTGTTGCCGGGATGTCGTAACAGTTCCAACAGCCGACACTTAACTACTGGACGTATCTGCATCTAGTCCTCCTTTAATCCAAGATCTCATGATGTCTTTCATCAGTGCCAACGCATACCACACAATGAAGGAAGTAGGATGTGTGTATTTGACTGGCACAGGAAGCGGATGGTTGGGAGGAAGCTCTCCCAACGCATAGAAGAAGTCGGTCGGGGATACCTTCGTACTTGGTATCTCCTCCCTAACTACGTAGTGAGCAGTCTTTGAATGGACGATGGTAATCATGGGTCCTCCGTTCTGAACGAGTGATGACAATACTTCGGCTCACTCCGCCAAGCTAGCCTGACGTCGTTCATTGACCGTGGACCTTTGGTCTCACGCGCCTTTCTGATGGCATACTTCTCATCGACATAACATTCGATGTAGAATAGCTGGGTAGGTTCATGCCACAGGTAATACAGCATTTCCCCGCGCTTGAGATGGGCTACGCCTTGTCTGCCCATACGTTGCAGGCCATTCCGGATAGGAATGACCTTGCATGGCGTGTCTGGATCAATCATCACGCCCCCCACGCTCTGCACACTTCACACGTGCAATTGCTGGGATGCTCGTCTTCCCCGGCGGGGAGGATTTCCTCCGCCCACCATCCGACGTACGCACACCATTTATCGACATGCATACGATGGACGATGCAGAGTGTCTCGTAGTGAGTCACCTCTTTCGAATACCACTTAGCTGCGAGAGGTATGGCAGGGACGGGATAGTAAGGTAGAAATTCGCCGGCGGCGTACCGCCTAGCATATTCAATACCTGCTGCAGTAGGAGCAGACACTTCGACGACGGCACATTCTTGTTTGCCCCATCGGTTGATGTAATGGATGATCTCAATCATGGCTTCCTCCCATGCCAACCGATAGCCTTGAAGTCCTCCCAAGGCTGGAGCGGTTCGGCTGCAATTAAGTTAAGGTGGTTTAGCACCGCAGGAGCAAGATAATGCGGGGCTAGCACAGCTTCGTGGTACGCCATACGTACCTCGAATTGTTCGTAAGTCTCGCCGGGTTTGTTACTCCCATCTGGCGAAACCTCCATCGCTATGGGCAATCGCCCATTCAATCCATCATCATGCATGAGAATGCAAATCTTTCTCATCACTCACCTCAGATCGACACGGATATCGATGATCTTCGCCCATGGATACTGCTTCCGTACCATATTCATGAGCGTCTGGACGTGAAGGCCCTTGTGGATCGACTGATCCACCCGGACGGTCTTGATCCGCAGCCATTTGACTGCGTCCTTGATTTCCAATTCTATTTTCATGGTATCCTCATTGGCTGAGGAGGAAGGTGAAGACGACGTCCTCCAGACTACCCTTCGGGAAGACGATCCTGCCGTTATGGACCTGCACCGGAGGCTGAGGTTTTATATCCTCCGGCAGAGTATAGTGGACTTCCCATCCCTCGCCGGCCTCGACGAGAGCGGTGACGCAGCCTTTGGACGTTAGCCAAGCGGCGACAGTATACGCGAGAACATCGTCTGGTTTTTTGGTAGTCATGTTATTCCCCTGTTCTGAATGGGTCGCGTGAAGGCTCGACGTATTGATCGCCACGGAACGACAGTCCCTTGGAATCGTATTTCAGAGCCCAGTTAAATCCGTCTGCTCGACGAAGGTTCTCTGCTTTCGCATCTTCGAGGAAGACAGGACGGAATACTCCTTCCACGTTGTTATGGTTGGAAGCGATCGCTCGCAAAGGCTGCCAACCACGTCTCGTCATGATGTGCATCAAACTCTCCTTTCGTCTGGACAGACCACCTGCCCAGTATCTCTACGTTAGCACCGCAATGAGCTTGTGTCAAACGAGGCCAATCCCCCGTATGGTCCCCACCCCGACGGACAGCCACTTCGTCTCGACCCCACCCTTAATCATGCGCTAATGGCCTGTACCCCACCACAGTCTGGTCCGCGAACCTATCACCATTTTGTTCCTATCATAATTTCAGGTGTGGCAAAAATGTCACACCTGTGGTAAGATAACAACAGACACAAAAAAACCCTGTGACGTTTCCGCCACAGGGTGTGTCTTTTATGCACGGTCGGCTAAGGTGACTTTCACCTTGCGCCTAGTGCTGGATTGCCTTGCACGTTGGTTCAAGGCTTGCGGCTTGGGTTTGGATTGTTCCCGATAAAACCGGGTTAGATCATCCGGGCCCGAATGCTTGGGTCCGATCTGATTTAACCCGGATGTTTTGTGTGACCGGGACATGCTATTCAGCAGCGACGGCGCGTGGCGTGGTGTATTCGTTGGCGATCATTTCCAGATCATCGATTGAAAGGATGATCTTTCGGGCGCCGTTAACATCGTGGCAGCGAAGGACCGCCACAACATCGAAGGTCCGATCGCAAACGATTAGACCTTCCCGCCAACGTTCGGTGTTGCTTGGCAGAACATCCGCCATCCTTTCTGCATCATGCCGGTCACGGGCAGGCAAGAGATGGGTTTGAAAGTTAACCCTCGTTTTTTCCCGATCATTGAACGTGGTGCGGGTTGTCATTCTAAGATGATATTCCATAGCATATTCCCCTTATCGTGCATGATTGCACGTCACTGCCCCGGCTTGTGACCGGGGCAATAACTTGAAATCACGCTGCCCGTTTGGCTGTGATTATTTCCAGCCTTGTTTGAACGGCGGGGATATTCAGAACGCCAGAACAGAATAGACTGATCGCCGATAGGCTTTCGATCAGATCATCAGACCCGGCGGTAGCGATATGATCCTTCAGGAAATGGCCGTACAGTTCCCGTTTCGGATCATTCATCAGCTTGTTAGCGATGAACTCATGCACGTCGTTGATACGAGCGACTAGCGTGGCGTTGGTGTTGATGGTGATAGGCTTGTCAGCCGTCCCGTCGCCACCCTCTTCACCTTGCTCCCTCTTCGCTGTCAATTTCAGTGCAGCAATGTCGCCGCCTAGTTCGGCAGCACGCGCCGCATCGAATTGCATAAAGCCGGAGATTGAGTAAAGATACCACTCTTGTTCCGGGTTGTCAGTTGACCAAACCTTGATGGGTTTGTTCACCTTGCGGACATTGCCTTCACCATCCATCAGCGGCATTGCCGATACCTTCGGCAAAGCATTGATGGCGTTGAATTGCTTTTCAAGGGACATTGCATCACGCAACGCCTTGACGCCGGCGTTTTGTTGCCCGGTCAAATCTTCCCGGAGATTTTCAAGATCGACAGGGTTCAGCTTTTGGATTGCCTCGGGTACAGCCGCTTGATTTGCCTTTTCATCTTTCGCCAGCGCGATATGAGCGAGCGCAGCCGCAATCCGCTTGCCTTCAGGGAAATGGTGAAGGAACCATTTCAGATAGAAGGAAGTTTTCTTAAACTTCTTCTTTCCATCCCTGAAGTATGGTTCCTCATACTTATCGGGGCATTCACCGATCTCGGAACCGGGAGTTGGAAACAAGATCAGCTTGTCAGCCGGGACCGTTTCCTTCAGCAAGCGCAGCAATTTGAAAGGACCTGCCTGAAGGTCTTTCTTTGCCTTGTCGCATTCAACGATAACCGCGTTCATGTCGTCGTTGATATAGACTGCCAACGTGTCCGCCAATGTTCCCATCGTTTTCGCGACGGCATCCTTTTGTGCGTCGGTTAACTTGGGAAGTTCGATCACCGCGTTATCGGTACGAGTGACAACGCGATCGGCAGCCGGAACAACATTCGATTGAGATGTAGTCATAGCATTTTCTCCAATGACTATAGCCCGACAAGCCGGGATGGCTTGCGGTGCTGATAGTCGTTTCACGATGGCAAACAACCCGAAGGCTTGGAACGTATGAACCTGCAAACCCGTAGGGCAGGGGTAAACGTCGGCCGACGCGGCACCGATAAACCCATCGGCACCATCATCAAGGTAGGACGGCGCAAGGCTAGTGTCAAGTGAGGTATGAGGCTTAATCACGAGGTTGTGATCTATTCAGGGATATAGGAACTATAATGCACTATCTGGAGATAGTGACTTATAGTGCATAGTATGAACTATAGTTCCTATGGTTCCCTAATGGTTCCCATATGGGAACCCTAAGTTCCCGTCGGTAAGATACTACAGCCTTAGGTTGTGATATAGGTTCCATTAATGGAACTAAGGACCATAGGTATAACCTTACCTTAGGGGTGGTCAGCTGGTATAATGGATGCCACGGCCGGGGGTTAAGGGGGGTTCGGGGGGTCAAAAACGGCAATGAATTACACCTAAAATATATCGGACAAGATTTTTAATATCCTTTAAACACTCTACAGACTAAATAACCTACAGACACCGGAAATACTCCGAATAAGAATATTATAACCCAATCTCCTATATTTTCTAAATTCATAAATCATATCCTAAAACTTTACCTAAAAGCTTATAGACTAATAAAACCGACAACTGTAGGACTACTAGCCAAGCTAAGACTGTCCAGTAAGTTCTAAACCATCCTTTTAGGTAATTTCTGTAATTTTCTTTCATAATTTTCCATAAACTTCCTCGCCCACTCTAGGGCATCTAGCTGTGATTCAGTCAATAGGCCCTGTAAGCCCTTAGGAAGCTCACTGGTGCGTTTTATCACTTTAAGCTACCCTACTACCAGAAATCCATTTAAACGCACCCACGGCCTTCTCTGGCCATCCTAGAGGCATTCTACGATACATCTACCACTTTTACCTCAATCCCTGCCTTCCTAGCCTGATCAATCATGTTTTGGGTTCCTCTACTGCCTGGAGCAAGGAAGGCAATGACTAAGTCTGGCTTTCCCTCTTTAAGCATCTGGCTATTTCGTATCGGCCCCGCTCCACGCCCGTATTTATCCCATTCAGCAGGGAATTCTCTGACTTCGATACCATTGCTTCGGCCATAATCTCCCGCAAGCGTATCCGCACCTCTGGCCTTTCCATGGATAATTTCAGTAAGTCTATAACCATCCAACGTTTCTTTCATCAACTCTCTGTCTTGTAGATGTCTACTCCCTGTGACTAGTACTTTCATCTGTTAGCTAACTCCATCAATACGTCTCCGTGACAAGGTAAAGGCGCACACCAGCAGGCAAGGCATTTTCCTTTAAGCTCCGATAAGCTCTCCAGAAGTCTTTCGTTGTTAACGATGTAGTCGCGGTATTTTTGGATAACTTCCTCTCGGGTACCGTCTTTTCCGACAATGTACGGGTTTCCCCACTTGGAAGGACGGCCAACATATACGTCATACGGTTCTTCCCTGCAATGTACTACCTTCATGTATTTCCTTTACAAATACTATACGCTTGTGATATAATTATGTCAAGGATAAAGCTGCCGTAGGCAGCGTATATATCACCTAGGAAGATATAATGCCAGCACAATATATAGCTATGAGGGATAATTTCAAATCCCAAGGCATGTCCGACAAAGCTGCGAAAGCTAAAGCAGCACGTATATACAACTCAAAACATAAGAAGAACCCTGTGACCAGAGGTTCAAACTAAGGAATTATAATTCAATGGCACTACTCAGAAATCGTGAAGTCACTCTGCTCGCAAAGACAGACGGACTAGACGAATCTCCCTCATATACCGTCATGTACAAAGACGGTGAGCGTGAGATCGCCAGGCTGCTCGATCTTCATCTAACCGACGAAGAGCACAAGAACCTCACAAAACATCATGGAGAACTCGTCCTCGCTAACGTCAAGAAGATCGATGAGAAATCTCTCCAAGAAATCCGCGACAGTCAAGACCGTCGTAAGATCGAAGAGAAACAGAAGAAGGAAGTTGCTCAGACCACACCTACCCGTCCTACTCAACCTCAAGTACGCTAATGGGTCAAGTATTTCATTTCATTAAGATTGCGATGGCAGTCATAGCAGCGGTAGCTGCAGGTGTCTGTCTCTTCGTCGCTATGCCTTACGTCATACCGCTTGCAGCGGTCAGTATCGCATTCTCACTAATGCCCGAATAAACCCATGGACCTGCATATATATCATCATCATGATGAACCAGGTCTGACTAAACTAATCAAGAAAGTAGATAAAATTATGGCTACAATGCAAGAACTACGTGATGCTGTCCAGAGGAATACTGACGTCGATGCGAGTGTTACCACTCTCCTCCAAGGTGTCTCCCAACAGTTAAAAGACGCTCAGGCTCAGAATGATCCTGCAGCTATCCAGGCAGTGATCGATCAGCTTGATGCTAATACCCAGCATATGGCTGACGCTGTAACGGCTAATACTCCAGCCAAATAAAGAAGGGACGAAAGTCCCTTTCTTCTATGCCTCTTATCGAATATTCCATATCTATTGGTAATATTCTGACGATCCTTGGTGTCGTCGGTTCAACCATGGCTCTTCTGTATAGTATGAAGGGGGATATCGTCATTGTCAAGCATGACATTCATTACCTTCAAGAAAGTCATAAAGCTTTAACCGAAGCCTTTACCAGCCTCGGTAAAGTACTTACTCAAGTGGCTGTCCAAGACAGTCGCATCAACATTATGGAGAGACGTGTAGACGAGCTTTCTCATGGAGATGGATTTATAAGACATGAGAAAACTAAAGACAGACACTGAACAAAGACGAGACGAGCGTCGGCTTTTAGCTGAGTCTTCTCTCGAAGAGTTCATCAAGCTGGTACACCCTAAGCGTCTGTTAGGAAATATCCACCGTGAAATAATACGTTGGTGGACTTCCTCAAACGCTAGACCGCATCAGCTGCTACTGCTTCCACGCGACCACATGAAGTCTGCCCTCGTAGCTTACCGTGTAGCGTGGGAACTAACCAAAGACCCGACATTGCGGGTTCTATACATATCCAGTACTTCAAACTTAGCTACCAAGCAGTTGAAGTTCATCAAAGACATCTTCACCGACGATACTTATCGTCTGTACTGGCCAGACATGGTTAATCGAGAAGAGGCTAAACGAGAGAAGTGGACGGAGAGAGAAATCTCTCTCGACCATCCCCGTCGAAAAGAGGAGAGTATTCGAGATCCTTCAATCTTCACTGCTGGACTTACTAGTAACATTGTTGGCATGCATTGCGATATCGCCGTCCTTGACGATGTGGTGGTACAAAGCAACGCGTACCTCGAAGAAGGACGAAGTAAAGTAAGAGACCAGTACGGTCTTCTCTCTTCGGTCGAGAGTGTAAATTCCCGCGAATGGGTCGTAGGTACACGATACCATCCAAAGGATTTGTACAATACGTTACTGGAGATGGAAATTGAAACACACGACGAGTTTGGAAACATTATCGACAAGGTGCAGCTCTTCGAAGTTAAAGAGCACCCAGTTGAAACGGCAGGCGACGGCACTGGTGAGTTCCTATGGCCTTTACAACAACGCTCTGATGGCAAGTGGTTCGGATTCAATGATCGAATCCTCGCCCAAAAGCGGGCTCAGTATATTAATAAAGTCCATTTTCGAGCCCAGTACTATAATGATCCTCATGACGTTGACAGTTCTCCTATTAATAGGAATCTTTTTCAATACTACGATCAGGCTTTCTTATCTCGAAGAGATGGGGCTTGGAACTACAAAGGTAATCGACTTAATGTCGTCGCCGCTGTAGACTTCGCATACAGTACCCAGAAAAACGCAGACTACTCATGCGTAGTCGTACTAGGAGTTGACGGAAATCATAACTACTACATCTTCGAAATCGACAGATTCAAGACGGCGCAACCGTCGGAATACTTCAAACGGATCCTCAAGTTATACGAAAAGTGGGGATTCCGAAAGATCAGGGCCGAGGTCTCCGTCGCACAGCAAGTTCTTGTCAACGACCTGAAAGAGAATTACATCCGTCCGCTAGGCTTATCCCTTAGTGTAGACGAGTACCGGCCAAGCCGTTGGCAGGGTTCTAAAGAGGAGAGGATCTTTGCTATCTTAGAACCTAAATATACTAATCAACAAATTTACCATTATACTGGTGGCAATATCCAGGCGCTGGAAGAAGAGCTACTCTTCGCTAATCCAGCCCATGACGACATCAAAGACGCTTTAGCGTCTGCCATAGATTTCGCGACTGCACCAGTCGATTTATTTAGACATCAAAAGGAAGCCCAACCCGTGTATCAATACCACAGCCGTTATGGCGGTGTAGCATGAGAGAATTCGCAGTCATAGCTGTCTTAGTCATCATAGGTGCCATTCTAGCCTATAAGGCTATGGATATACTATTCGGGATTGGTTACCACTAATGGCAAAACCTAAGACACAAACATTTAAAACGGCTAAATCTGCTTTAACTAATGCGAAAAAGCTCACTAAGAAAGGAGACATTTCAAAGAGTGATTTGAAACGAGTCTCCAAGAAATTGAAAAATCTCTGATGACTGGTACCGTAGTTCAAGTCGATAGCGTCATTACTCCAGACCGTATGGCTACTAGGATAACCGAGAAGTATCAGACGTGGCAGAATATGCGTCGTGTCGCTTCCCTCGAATGGGAAGAGATCCGTCGCTATATCTTTGCAACGGATACTAGCCATACAAGTAATTCTAGTCTTCCTTGGAAGAATAAGACTACTATCCCTAAGTTATGCCAAATCAGAGACAATCTGTACAGTAATTATTCAGCCACTGAGTTCCCCAACCGAGTTCCCATTGTCTGGGAAGCGAACGAGAAAAACGCTGACAGCAAACGTAAGCGTGACGCTATTACTAACTATATGCAATGGGTGATGGAACAACCTTCGTTCAAAGCTGAGATGGATAAAGTCATTCTAGACTACATCGATTACGGTAATTGTATAGTCACAGTCGATTGGATTGATCAGAGAGTAGAACAAGACAATAATATCCAGACAGGATATGTCGGACCTGCCGTCAGACGTATCTCACCTCTCGACATAGTTATGAACCCTACCGCCGAGAGCTTCCAAATCTCTCCCAAGATTATCAAGAGTGTAATCTCAATCGGTGAATTGAAAGAACTGATGGGTAGAATGTCTACTCCAGAGAACATGGATGAGTACGAAGAACTGTGGAAGTATCTTCAGGAAATACGTGGTTCTGCGCATTCATACCCCGGCGATTGGCAACAGCAAGATAATCTTTATACTGTCGATGGTTTCACATCTTTCCAAGAATACCTTAAAGGAGATACGGTCGAAATTCTCACTTTCTATGGGGATCTTTATGACAAAGAGAGCGGGGAGTTTTATAAGAATCATGTCATTACTGTCGTAGACAGACATAAGCTTCTCGGTAAGAAACCTAATCCTTCTTTCTTCGGTTATCCTCCCATCTTCCATGCTCCATGGCGTCGTCGTCAAGACAATCTGTGGGGAATGGGTCCTCTCGCAAACCTGATTGGAATGCAGTATCGGATAGATCATATGGAAAATATGAAAGCCGATATGATGGATCTTAGTACATATCCTGTCCAGAAGATTCAAGGTTTCGTCGAAGACTTTACTTGGCAGCCCGGTGAGAAGATTTATACGTCTGAAGAAGGCGATGTAAATCTCATCCAACCCAACATCAATGTCCAACAGCTTGTGCAAGACATTGGCATGCTGATGAATATGATGGAGGAGATGTCAGGTGCGCCTAAGGAAGCAATGGGCTTTAGGAGTCCCGGTGAGAAGACTAAATACGAAGTTCAGCGGTTAGAGAATGCTGCCAGCCGTGTATTTCAAAACAAGATAAGACAATTCGAAGAGCAAATCGTAGAGCCTGTCCTTAACGCCATGCTTGAACTAGCTAGACGTAATTTGACGGGTGTGACTACGATCAAGGTCTTCGATGACGATCTGAAGGCCGCATCGTTTAGGTCTTTGACTGTCGAAGATATTACCGGCATCGGACGTATTCGTCCAGTCGCAGCAAGACACTTCGCAGAGCAAGCTGAACTTATTCAGAATTTGACTAGTATGGCGCAATCACCGTTGTTCCAAATCGTTCAACCTCATATTTCGGGCATTAAGATGGGCAAACTCTTCGAGAAAGCATTCAATATGGAGCAGGAAGAGATCTTTCTCCCATACGTAGCATTGTCTGAACAGGCTGACGGTCAACGTCTTGCACAGGCTTTTCAAGAGCAAACGCTTCAACAGACACAGACAGCTTCAGGTATGGGCAGTGATTATGATCTAAACGCCGTGCCTCAACCGCCTATGCAGACTGCGGAACCACCTCAATGAAGACCGCGTGGGTTAAAAATCTTCAGACTGATGAAGAAAAGAAAAGATTCGAAAGTAGCCTTGTCTCAGCAAGACTTGTTCTTGACAGGCTTACTCAACTATTAACCGAAGAGGAAGAAGGAATAGACCGATCCGAATTTCTCATCGATACTTATGAGTCCGCTTCCTGGGCTTCAAAACAAGCTCACAAGAACGGACAGCGAGCAACGCTCCAAAAGATTAAAAACCTTATCAACCTAGACCAACAGGAAACAAAATGAACCTTTTAGATACTAATCAGGACGACCAAATCCAGATTCCCTCCGACCAAGACCCCCTAGAAATTCTCACCGCACCCGGTGGTAAATTCGATCGTAGTAAGTATGCGTCTGAACAAGACATGTATAAAGCTATTGCGAAAGGAAAAGTGGAAGGAGATTTGTATATCGATCATTTCAAACAGCGTCACGATGAACTTCGTGAAGACTACAAGAAATTGAGAGATGAATACAACGCCGGACCTTCCCTTAAGGAGCTTATCGACCAGTTTAAAGCTTCGAAGGAGTCTAACAACGACAATACCCAGATCGTGGATAAAGACAAGTCCGATACCCTTAGCATGGAAGATTATCAGAGACTTGTTCAACAAGAGATTGCTCGAAATAAACAGCAAGAACTTGAAGAACAAAACTATAATACCGTCCAAGCTAAGCTCATCGAGGAGTATGGGCCTAACTACGCCAGTACCCTCAAACAACAGATATCTAGTCTGAAGCTAACGCCAGACTTCGTCAACGACCTAGCCAGAAAGCATCCACAGGTTCTTTTCAGAACCCTTGGACTTGACGGTCAACGTCGGAGTGAAGTCTTTCAAGCTCCGCCTCAATCGACGAACAGAAGTGACCCCTTCGCTCCGAACGCTCCCAAGCGTACTTGGTCTTACTACCAAAAGATTAGGCAGACTGATCCAACCAGATATCGTGATCCGAAACTCCAAGACCAAATGTTTAAAGACGCTGCCGCGTTAGGCGAAGCCTTCCAAGACGGCGACTGGAATCAACTTGGTCATTAAACTAGGAGACTGACATGGCAAGTGGCTTTACAGTTGCTAGCAATGAACATCTCATTCGTGCAAACATATATTCACGGGATATCACCCGTGCGTTTCAGGATGATCTGTTCGCCATGCGGTTTGTTAGGACAATCACGGACTTTCCGGATGGTACGACACTAAACATTCCCCGATTGGGTACAGCTGAGTCTGCGGACTTCGCTGAAGGCCAAGCGATTAAATATACGAAGTTCGATACAGGTAATTTTACCTTCGCTATCGATCAGTATAAATATTCGGCCAACTCCATTTCGGCTAAGTTCAAACGTGACTCGTTCTGGTCAGCAGAGGTCCAAGCGGCCTTCGCCCCCGAACAACATCGTGCCCTCATGAAAGGCTTTGAGACTCGGGTATTTAACCGAGCCAATGCTTCACAAACTGCATCTAACCAGAATTTGATTAACACAGCGCAACATCGCTGGGTTGGTTCTGGTACGGGTCAGACGATGACTGTCAAGGATTTCTTCCTCGCTGAATACGCTCTCCGCAAGGCGAACGTTCCAATGAGGAACCTTGTAGCTATCGTAGACCCATCAGTTGCCTACGCTTTCGAGAATTCGACGAACGCAATCAATTTGCTGACGCCGCTTCCGAAGTGGGGTAACATGACGAACGAAGGGCTCGTTTCGGGCTTCCAGTTCCGTTTCAATATCGCAGGCTTCGATGTCTACGTATCAAACTACCTTGCAGGTGGTATTGCAGAGACTATCAACGCTCGGTCGACTACGACTGGTGTTGCTAACCTCTTCTTCTCCGCTGACCCAGGTCCCGCGATACCGTTCATCGCTGCTTTCCGCCAAATGCCTACCGTCTTCTCTGATTTCAATAAAGATCTTCAGCAAGAGGAATTCCTGACTATATGCGAATATGGTGTACAGGTCTTCCGCCCTGAGAATCTTTGTGTTGTTCTCACAGACGTCGGTACACTGACGTAAGGAGGTCATTATGGGTTATTTAGATAATGCCGGCCTGTACGTCAAGATTGGACCGGAAACTGCAACACCTAAGGTTGCTGGTGAATATAAGACCTATGGCGAACTTCGAGAAGTCGAAGTCGTTCTAAATCTTCCTTCATATGCTTTCGGTGCGACTAACTATATCGTGGATGACACGACAGTTATTCCTGCCGGTATGCGTATTCAGGAAGTAGAGACTTATGTTGATACAGTAGGCGTAGGTGCGACGGCGACCTTCGACTTAGGTCTAATGCGTACAGACCGTACTACCGTTACAAGTGCAACCGCTTTTCTGGCAGCCTTCCCTGTGGGAAGTGTCACGCCAGTCGGCGCTAAGACAGTCGTTACCAAAGCTGGTGACTCTTTTGTCGGTGCTTTAGTCGGTACTACGACTGCAAGCGTAAATCATATAACAATTCGTGTTAACACTGCCAACTTTACAGCTGGTGTTGTTCGCGTCCGAATTCGTTACTACAGGCCATAAGATAAGGGGGTGTAACAGCCCCCTTCTCTTTATAAAGGATTATAATGGCAAACGTTTCACATGCCACATTGACTGGCTCACAACTTCACGAACCTAAAGGTGTAGAAGTTGCACCGCTAGGTACAGTCTACGTATCGAATGGTACCGGGAGCGGTAACTGGTCTAACGTAGGCACATCGTCTTTCACCGGCATGATCGCCGACTTTACTTGGCCAGTCGTTCAAGACGGTTGGTTAGAGCTTGACGGGAGTGATATTAACACTACCACTTACTCGGCTCTTTATAGTGTTATGACAATCCAAATGTCGGGTACCCGTGTAAGCGGCAGCCCGATTATAACTTCTCTCAGCTCGACCGCAAACATGCGTGTCGGGTATTATGCGTTTGGGACAGGCATCGCGTCTGGTGTTACCATTTTGAGCATCGACTCTGGTACCCAGATTACTCTGTCCGCCAACGCCAGTTCGACAGGAACGGCGACAGTCGTGACATCTCCTTGGCTTCTGAATACAGGGACAGTCCGACTTCCTAACGTGTCTGCTGCAGGCAGATATCGTCGGTCTCGAACGTCTACAACCGCTGTCGGTCAGCTTCAAGCGGATCAGAACCAAGCACATACACATACTGGTTCCGGAACTACCAGTAATGCAAATATAGACCATTCGCATACTTTCAGCGGTACAACTAGCGCTATGAGTGCGAATTCAGTAGTCCAGACTACTTACCTACATCCTGCTCTTGCTATTTTTAATGGAGGCATAAATAGTGGTAGTGATCGAGGCCTTTCAGATGCGGCGACGCTTACGTCTGCTCAGAATATTGATCATAACCATACATTTAGTGGTAATACTGGAGGTATAAGCGCTAACCATCAACATACATATTCTTTTACATCTTCTTCTAACGGTGGAACAGAAACTAGACCTGCAAGTATAGTCGTAATGACTTGTGTTAAAACTTAATGACTAAAATATCTCTACAAAATATAGATAATCTTCAGAACGAATCTACGGTAGTCTCGGCTATAAACAATAATAATGCGTTTACTAGAGCTGCCATGGATAATACTTTGTCCAGAGATGGTACTGCTCCTAATCAGATGAATACTCCTTTGGATATGAATTCAAAGAAGATTATAAATCTTATAGACGCTACGACAGATCAAGAGCCTGTAACATTTGGACAGTTTAACAATACTATAGGTGCATTAAATGCAGGCGGAGTGGTTACCGGTTCTTATGTTACATTGTCTCCTAATTCGACTTTAACTCAAGAACGTATATTATCTGCTGGAAATAATATATCTGTAATAGATAGTGGGCCAGGTACTCCGTCTGTTCCAGGTACAGTCACCGTTGGAATTAGCGATGATGATTTAAATGCTGTTGCAGCGCTGTCTACCACAGGATTAATATCACGTACTGGTGCCGGTACTGCAGCGACTAGAACAGTCACAGGGACTGCTAATGAAATTGCAGTCACTAATGGCGATGGTGTTAGTGGTAATCCTACTACTAGTTTACCTTCTGCTCTTACATTTACTGGTAAGACAGTGACTAACGGTACTTATGTAACTCCTACTATTTCGTCTATAATTAATACAGGAACATTAACTCTCCCTACATCGACAGACACATTAGTCGGCAAAGCTACTACAGACACTCTAACAAATAAGACTTACGATACAGCAGGAGCTGGTAATAGTTTTTTAATCAATGGACTAGCAGCTACTGCCAATACTGGAACTGGTTCGGTTGTTAGAGCTACATCTCCTACTTTAGTTACTCCAGCGTTGGGAACGCCTGCGTCTGGAACTTTGACTAATACTACAGGTCTTCCCATTTCGACTGGAGTGAGCGGGCTAGGAGCGGGTGTAGCTACTTTCTTAGCTACTCCGAGTAGTGCAAATCTTGCTACAGCCATGACTGATGAGACTGGTTCTGGAGCGAATGTTTTTGCAACTTCTCCTACACTTGTAACTCCGGTTCTAGGAACTCCTACCTCAGGTACTTAACTAATTGTACTGGTTTACCTCTATCAGGACATACAAACCAAGCTGCATATACAATTGTAGCAAACAATACAGGAAGTTCCGCAACCCCGACTGCAATGGATGTTCCCACAATAACATCCAAAGCTTCTCCCGTCGCAGCCGATATTATCTTAATACAAGACAGCGCAGCCAGTAATGCATTTAAAAGAACAACCGTCGGCGCGGTCGGAGCTGCAGGTGCAGTCTCATCTTTTAATACGTTGACTGGTGCTGTTACTTCAAATGTAACTAAGCAGATATTTACTACTTCTGGTACATATACTCCAACATCCGGAATGCTTCATTGTATTATTGAATGTGTTGGAGGAGGCGGAGGCAGCGGAGGCATAGCTAATATGGGTGCAGGCACCGGAGGTTCACCTGGAGGAGGTGGTGCCGGAGGATATTCAAGAACATATTCTACTGCCGCAGCAATAGGTGCTTCTAAGACTGTTACAATCGGAGCTGCAGGTGCTGCTGGAGCAGGTGCAGGTCCTACTGCAGGTGGAGCTGGTGGAGATACATCTGTTGGAACATTGTGTATAGCTAAAGGCGGAAGTGGTGGCGCTGCTAGTGCTAGTGGTTCTGGAGGATTAGGTGGCGTTCTCGGAACCGGAGACGTGACCGGTACCGGAGACCCCGGTGGTACTGGCATGAACCAGGCCATTATAACTGTTACCACAAGGGGGCCAAAGGGTGGATCATCTCCTTGGGGTGGTGGTGGCAGAGAATCTGTCGCGGCGGGGGTGGCCGTTCCGGGAGAGAACGGGTCTGGATATGGGTCTGGTGCAGGAGCCGGGGCAACACAGAATGCAGGGGGCGCTGCTAATGGTAATTCAGGTACTTCTGGTTTGGTAATTATTACAGAGTTTATTAATCTATGACGAATTATTCAGTTATTGATACGAATGGTTTAATTGTAAATCGAGTCGCTTTGGATGATCCTTCAAAGTGGACACCACCTGATGGTTATTCAATTCAATTAGAACCTAGTACCGGGTATAAAATAGGGGGTACGTTTGTAAATAATGTATATACCCCACCTGTTGAAGTTATAAATAATCCAATAATAGATCCAATCGACGCTTGGGATTTAGTTTCTCTTAAAATAGCTTTCAATCATGAAAATCGTATTAGAGTTTTAGAAGCTAAACCGGCAATTACTTTAACTCAATTTAAGACAGCAATAAGGACTCTATTATGAAATATACTCTCTTAGAGTTAACACAAGCTGTTCTATCTTCGATGGATAGTGATGAAGTAAATAGTATTAACGATACCGTTGAGTCTCAGCAAGTGGTTGAAGTAATCAAGACTGTCTATGATGACATCATAAGCAGGTCTGACTTGTCCAGTAATAAGACATTGTTTAATCTGAATGCTTCTGACGATGTGACTAAGCCTGTCCTAATGGTTAAGCCTGATCAGATCGATCGCATCGAATGGTTGAAGTATAATGTCATGCGCAATGGAGAAACAAACCCAGTCTGGGATGAACTCCGACATTTGTCTGTATCCGACTTCATGGATTACGGTCATAACTACCGACCGTCAGAGACTAACGTAGATACGTTTAATTACACGAGCGATGGAAGTATCTTTACATTCACGTACAGGAATGATCAAGGTCCTAAGTTCTATACTAGCATCGACGACAATGTCATCATATTCGATAGCTATGACAATACTGTCGACACTACCTTGCAGTCGACAAAGACATTAGCTTACGGTTCGAAGAAAACTACATTCGTTAAAGACGATAATTTTACTCCCAACCTTCAACCTGGACAGTTCGCTTTACTTCTAAACGAAGCAAAGTCTCTCGCATGGGCGGAATTAAAGCAATCACAACACCAGAAAGCAGAGATGACTGCACGTCGTGGATGGCGGCATCTTCAACGAACACGTCAAAATATCCCTATTCCACACCGAATAATCGATACTTTCGATAGCCTTCCTAACTTCGGCAGACAGCGATAATGCCTCAGCAATCTACAGTAGCGGTAGAAAATTCATTCATTAACGGTTTAGTCACCGAAGCGACAGGACTTAATTTTCCTGACAAAGCTTGTACCGAAACGTTTGACTGTGTTTTTGACATTGATGGAAGTGTTTTCAGACGGACGGGGTTTGATCTAGAACAGAACTTTATGACTAAGACGATCAGTCGTACTGGCAATGCCATCAAGACTTATCTATGGCAGAATGTTGCCGGTAATGGCAACGTCACCGTCGCAGTCGTTCAAGTCGGAAATAAACTGTATTTCTATGAAACAGTCGGGACTGGAATCTTTTCGACAGGTGCACAGACTACTACAGTCACCTTAACAGCTGTGTCTGGAGCACCGACAGTAAATACCGTCGAAGCTCAATTCTGTGATGGGAATGGTTTTTTAATCGTCACGCATCCGTATTGTGAACCTATGCGGATCTCTTACGATATAGATGTGCATACAGCGACTGCTACTAATATAATTCTTAAGATAAGAGATTTCGAAGGGGCTATTACAGACCCTTATGCAGTCGATACCCGTCCTACATCTACATTGGCTGCTCTCAATAAGCCTCACTATTATAATCTCGTGAACCAGGGCTGGAATGTTACCAATCTTACAGCATGGGATACCGCTCAGACGACTATGCCTAGCAAGGCTGACGTCATGTGGAGGTTCACGAATTCTACGAATGATTTCGATGCAAGTAACGCCAGTATAGCTAGAATTAATACTGGAAATACTCCTGCTCCTAACGGTCATTTCATTCTCACTCTCTCAAATCAAGATAGAGTCACAGCGTCTGGGATTGGCATAGCTGGAGATATTCCGACTACTACTACTTCATTCCAAAGACCTTCTAACTGCGCTTTCTTTTCAGGAAGAGTTTTTTACTCTGGTATTAACTATGTAGGCTTTAACAGTAACATCTATTATACCCAGATCATCGAGAATACCGATCAATACGCAAATACTTATCAGGTGAATGATCCTACCGCTGAAGATCTTTTTGACATACTTCCTAGTGATGGCGGAGTAATTCCTATCCCCGAGGCAGGAACTATCTATAAGATGTTTACCATCCCAGGCGGTTTGTGTGTCTTCGCAGCCAACGGTGTATGGTTCATTACAGGAAGTACAGGATTAGGCTTTACTGCTACAGACTACGTAGTTCTTAAAATCGCTGACATTGGAACAATCTCTGACGCTTCTTTCGTCAATGTTGTCGGATACCCTGCTTGGTGGAATTCAGAAGGTATCTATATCATACAAGCAGGTCAAGGAATGCCTAGTGTCAAGTCTTTGACTTACGATACATTTAAAACCTTCTATAATGGGATTCCTGTTCCTTCTAAACGTTATGCGAGAGGATATTATGACAAAACTGACGGACATATACGTTGGATTTATCGCAGCACTGCTACTTCTGATCTTGATGCTACATATGAGTACGATCACGTCTTAAACTATAACCTTCGTACAAACGCCTTTTATCCGTGGACTATATCAGCTAGTAATGTAAAAATAAATTCTATAATCTCTTCAGAACTTGTCACTACTCCAATAAACCTTGTGAACGTTGTAGACGGTGCAAACAACGTTGTAGATCTTTCAAGCAATCAAGTTATAACCTTCCAATCTTCAGGCAGCGACGACCAACAGTTTGATAAGTATCTTGTCAGCTATGCTGACTCTGGCAGCCATAAGTTTACCTTTGCTAATAGGACAGACAACACTTACAGAGATTGGTTTAGCTATGACTTAGTTGGGGTTCCTTATAACAGCTATTTGATTACTGGGTATAAGATCCGTGGACAGGGTATACGTAAATTCCAGAATAATTGGATACAGATCTATTCAAGACTAGACGATCCCGTCACTTACAGATTTCAAGGTATCTGGGACTTTGCAAATACTGGTAGTGGTACAGGCAGATGGTCTACCAACCAGTTTATTACACACACCGATACTAATTACTCCAATGCCTTTAGACGTCTGAAGGTTCGAGGACATGGAGAATCTCTTCAATTTCGCGTTTCTTCTGTAGCCGATAATCCATTCGATATCATCGGTTGGTCGAGTCTACAGACAATTAACGCAGCCCCTTAAGGATAACATATGACAGAAACACTCTCTCAATTAAATGCTAAACGCTGGGCAGACTGTCGCGTATCTCCAGACAAAGCTCCTGTCTTTGCTGCTGTCGCTAGACGCTTGACAGCTCCAGACGCAAAAGCACGCTACCAAGTAGTAGAAAAAGCTACTGGTGTTCCTTGGTGGTTCATTGCAGTCGCCCATGAACGAGAATCAGGACAGAAATGGGGAACTCAACTCGCACAAGGCGATCCGTTGAATAGAAAGTCTATTCATAGACCGGCAGGTCGAGGCCCTTTCAATACATGGGAAGAAGGAGCAGTCGATGCTTTAGTCAGCTGTCCTCCCTATGCCGCTCGTAATAAAGATTGGTCTATCGGTGGTGCTCTAGCAATGCTGGAGAAATACAACGGTTTAGGCTATTATGCTAAAGGCGTTCCTTCTCCATACATATGGGCAGGAACTAACCAATACTCTCGTGGCAAGTATGTCGCAGACGGTGTGTACGATCCCAACCATGTTGATACTCAACTAGGTTGTGCCGGTCTACTCAAAGCTATGAATGTCTTTGGAAGCACAGGAACTTCAGCTGGAGCCGCGACTGGCGTAGTCATTGGCGGTGGTGTTGCAGTCGCTGCAACTCCTCAAGAGTACTGGCCATGGGTTATCGGCGTAACAATAATCATTGCGGTCGTGACTTTCATCGCCTTCGAAATACACAGATATACAAAGGAAAATAAATGAAAGATTTCTGGACTAAGACAAAAGCCTTCTTCCATTATTCTGCAACCATCCTGCTTGCTCGTATAACAACCGTCATCGGTATAGTCATTGCTGCCACCGGCGCAATGAACTGGGCACCGTTGCTTAGTCTTAATGTAGATACTGGGTTTAACAAGAACCAAGTAATTTGGTTAGGATTGATTACGATCATCCAAGGTGTTGGTGTTGAGCTTGCTCGACGCAGAACTCTAATCCCCGAGAGTTCCTGATGTGGTCTCTACTTCTCGGTTTAATACCGGGAGCATTCAATACTATCAACGGTATTACGAATGCTATCGCTAATGAACGGTTGAAGCTGATTGAAGCTAAGACTGATCAACAGCGGATAGCTTCACAAGAACGGATTGACTCTCTTCAAGCTAAGAGAGACGTAATGATTGCTGAGAGTGGTTCTTCAAAGATCAACGCTATTATGCGTGCGACTATGGGAGCTTCCGTAGCAATCATCATCGCCAAGCTACTTGTGTGGGACAAGGTGATTGGCTCCTTCCATGGATGTGCAGGAGAAGCAGGCAGAGCTTTAGAATGTAATATTTATAGAACTGACATCCTAGATCCTAATCAATGGCAGATTATCACAGCAGCGATTGGTTTCTATTTCCTTTATGAAGGTGCTGTCAACGTGACAAGGATTGCCAAAGCATGAGTATCGTTCAATACGATGTAGAAGAAAGACGTAGGAATAAGATGAAGTCAGACGACCGTATCTTAGTCCTTAGGCCTATCGATGGTAAGACAGCCCTGTCTAGTACTGGCTCTGTCGATAAACGGCTCTTCAATGGTGAGAATAAACTCCATGCTATTTATGACGATGTGAAGGGAATGTGGACTATGCATTATGACGTTGGAGGTCTTCCCGGTGGACTTCAACATCAATTTACAGAATTCTCTCCCCTCCTTGAACATGCTCGCAACTATTTCAAGCGCAGGAATGTAGAAATTACACAGGTACAAGAATAATGCCTTTCAGTCATCTTAGATTATCCAATTTCCCTTCCGAACTGCATTTACGTGGCAACGAGATTCAAATGAGAATCCTTGCTGCTATACGTTTGAATACCATAGTGTTAGTCTATCTCGCTGCGTTCTTTACGATTAAACTCATTGGAGTTGATAAGTGAAGATAGCTACGTTAGAAGACCTTCCTGAGATTGCTGACATGTCTATGAAGTTTATAACGACGACTGGCTATTCTTTCTTCTCGGATAGAGAGAGTATCGAAAGATTGATAGAGGCTTTGATTGCTGGTGAACAGAATGAAAAGATTATTATTTTTCAGCCCGGTGTTGGTTTTCTGGCTGGTTGTGCTACTCCTTTCTTATTTGGTCCGCACTTACTTGCCACTGAAATAGCATGGTGGGTAGAGCCCGACAAGCGCGGTAGCGGGATTGGGGCGGAGTTTCTGTCTGCATTCGAATACTGGGCAAAGGAAAAGGCTGGCTGTGCTATGATTAATATGGTTTGTCTAGACGATAAACTGTCTAAATTTTATGAAGATAAAGGATATAAGCTTTATGAAAGAGCTTACATGAAGGTACTTTAATGGCTGCATTGACTGCATTGGCTTTAGCTGCAGGCGTTGGAAGTATGGCTTATGGTGTCTATGAGAAGACACAAGGTCAGAACCAAGCTCAAGCAGGTTACGCCCTTCAACAGCAAGGCGCTCAACAGCAGGCTGCGGCTGCGCAACAGCAAGCCGGTATCAGTAAAGAACAAGCTGCTAGCTCTGTCGGCTTCGCCGGACAAGAGAGAGACATCAATCTCCTTGCTTCGCAGCAAAGTATAGCTGCCAGCAACCAAAGCTTCGGCATCAGCAAAAACATTATAACTTCCGAGCAAGACATCGAGAAACAGAAGATGCAGGCTATGGAGATAGACGCACGTCGCCAACAGATGGAGATCATTCGTAACCAGCAACGTGGCAGGGCTTTGTCTCTTACTACAGGTGTTGCGCAGGGTGGCAGTGGGTTTGTCAGTGGTGCGTCTGCACGTGGAGGTGCTTATGGTCAGATCTCTGGTCAGACTGGAACCAATCTACTTGGTGTACAACAGAACCTCGAAATCGGAAGGAATATCTTCGGATTGAATGAAAACATCTCTAACCAAAGGATCGCAGGAAATGAACTCGAACACACTTACGCGCTACAGCAAGCAGCTAACCAAACTGCCAAAGCAAACCTTACTTATCAATATGCCGTCTCGAACGCAGGCTACCAGACGCGTCTAGCAGATACTCAAGCAACGATGAGCCAAGGTGCTGGTTTGATTGCCCAGGGTGGTGGACAGGCTGCACTCGGACAAGCTCAGATAGCGTCTGGACAATCTTTCTTCTCGGCAGGTCCTTCATTGTTCCAGATGGGTATGAATACCAATCAACTGTTCGGCGGTTCGAACTCTACATATAATCCAGCAAGGTTATTCGGATAATGCCTTGGCCCTTTGGCGATAAAGTCTCTAATCAAACACTTTCAGATTTAATTACTGGTGGTAGTACATCTACTCAACCAGCCCCACGACCTGAATTTAACGTTTCACCTATCACAACGCCTCAGCAAGAGCCGATGGAGGTTGACACTTCGTCTAGAAGTGTTGCTCCGGTGAGTTCTCCGGATACTATCGAGAGACGTACATTCAAGGTAAAGTACGGTTTAGACGAGGTTCTAAAGAAGACTAAGGACGAGATCTATT